>Kit_p2__coassemble_1401_pt1 | contig 16783 bp, 20 predicted proteins | sample Kit_p2__metabat2_low_PE_059 | metagenome-assembled genome bin Kit_p2 | reverse complement strand
GTACTACTACTTATGTGTTATATTCAATGTAGCAAAACTACTTGAAAGGTGGAATATTGATGGAAAAACTGAAAGTTGCTGTAGTAGGTGCTGGTATTTATGGGCAAAATCATTTGAATGCCTACACATGGAATCTAAACGCAGAATTAGTTGCTGTTTGTGATATGAATCCAGAAATTACAAAAAAAGTGGAAGAAGAGTACAAAGTAAGAACATTTAATGATATCGAAACAATGTTAAATGAAGTTGATGTAGATGTAGTTTCTATTGCAACGCCAGATCCTTATCATAAAGATCCAGCGTTAGCTGCAATTCGTCATGGTAAACACATTTTAGTGGAAAAACCATTAGCAACTACGTCGAAAGATGCTTACGAAATTATTGAAGCTGCCGAAAAAGCGGGAGTTCGTGTTATGGTTGATTACCATAAAAGATGGGATCCAGCTAGCATTGCTGTAATGAACAAATTAAATGATCCTAAGACAGGAAAACCAGTTCGTGGCTATATGCGAATGGATAATATTTACGATGTTGCATTAAACTGGTTGAATTGGTCATCAAAATCTAGCCCAGTACATTTTGTGGGAACACATTGTTATGATTTGATTCGTTGGTATATGGGATGTGAGGTAACTGAAGTTTATGCTGTGGGTCATAAAGGAATTTTAAAATCTAAAGGAGTAGATACTTATGATAGTATTACAGCGATTTTAACATTTGAAAATGGATGTACATGGACTGTTGAAAATGCATGGATTCTCCCAAATGGATTTGCTAAAGCAGATGATGGATGCACTGAAATTTTATGTGAAAATGAAATGATTAGAGTTGATTCTCAAAAACGAGGGGTTGAATTCTTTAATGAACAAAAACTAAGTACACCAAATGTTTGTTTTATTCAGAATTATAAAGGACGAGCAATGGGATTTGGAATTGATCCACTAAATGACTTTGTAAGATGTATCCAAAATGGTGAACCATTTATGGCGGATATGTATGATGGTTTAGCTGCAGAATTAATAGCAGAAGCTGTTCATAAGAGTGCTGACACTCATCAAGTAGTTAAACTTGAAAGATAAAATAGAAAGGAGAAAGAGTATGGCAACAATTAAAATGGCACGTGTAGATTACCGTATGGTGCATGGACAAATTGTCGCAAAATGGATCAAGTTTAGACCGGTAGATCGTTTGATTCTAGTTGATGATATGTTAGTTGATGACGATTTCATGGCTGAGATTTATCGAATGGCAGTTCCGGATCGCCCAGTTGATATTTGTAAAATGTCAGATGTTCAAAAAACTTTAGATTCAAGTGACGACAAAGTAATGTTGATTTTCAAAACAGTAGAAGGAGCATTCACATCAATTCAATCAGGGCTAAAATTAGAGGAATTGAACGTAGGAGCGGTACAAAACAACAAAGATCGTAAACAGGTTATTCAAGGTGTTTCATTATCTAGCGAAGAATATGAAATGCTATCAAAATTAAGAGAATCTGGTGTTGATGTTTTCTTTCAACCTATTCCAGAAAATGATCCAGTAAGTTTAAAATCAATTGAGAAAAAATTTAAGTAAAATGAGTATAAAAGGAGAGAATTAAAATGGCTGGTACACAATTAATAATAATGGCCGTCGCTATGGGACTAATGTATTGGATGGCTCGTGGTATGATAGGCGGATATTTTGCTTTATTCTTTATTGCAAGTCCAATTGCAGTAGGCGTAGTAGCAGGATTGATTTATGGTGATTTAACAAATGGTTTAATTTTAGGAGGAGGAATCGCTGCAGTGTTTGCCGGTATTATTGCCCCAGGTGGAAATTTACCTACAGACTCGGCTTTAGCGGCGACTACAGTCATTCCGATCGCATTGGCAACAAACTTATCTGTTGAACAAGCAATTGCATTTGCCGTTCCTATGGGGTTAATTGGTGCTTTCGTTACAAACTTGAGAAAAATGTTAAATGTTGTTTTCGTACATAGAGCAGACGAATGTGCAGCAAAAGGTGATTTAAAAGGTTTACGTAATTGTGCAGTAATTTGGCCTCCTATTGCTGAATTACCATTATTATTCTTGCCTGTATTCTTAGTTGTAATGCTAGGACAAGATGCGATGTTGGCATTCATGAATAATGTACCAACATGGGTAATGCATGGTATGGAAGTAGCTGGAGGTGTTATGCCAGCAATCGGTTTTGCTTTAATTATGAATATGATTGGTAAACCTCGAATGATTCCTTATACAATCATTGGTTTTATTCTTGTTAAATGTTTAGGCTTAAATAATATGACAGCTGGATTAGTTGCAGGTTCTGTTGCATTCTTAATCGTTATGGGTGCTTCAAGAAAAGAAAAGAAAGGGGCTTAGGATCATGGAAAACGAAAAAAAGGTTGCTTTAACAAAAAAAGATGTCAATAAAGTTATTGCTAGATGGTATATTTCAAATGAAATGGCATTGAACTTTGAACGTATGCAATCAATTGCATTTACATATTCCTTGGTTCCAGCGTTGAAAAAGTTATATCCAAATAAAGAGGATATGATTCCTGTTTTGCAAAGACATATGGAATTGTTTAACACAAATGCTACTGCTGGAGGTTTGATTTTAGGTACAACGTTAGCAATGGAAGAAGAAATTGCAAATAATCCAGATTCTATGCCTGGTGAAGCTGTAATTGCTGTAAAGACGGGATTGATGGGACCGGTAGCGGCTTTTGGAGATTCATTTAGTGCGGGAACATTAACAACTTTGTTTATTCTAGCTGCATGTTCTGTTGCTCAAGAAGGATCTTTAATGGGATTATTTATCTTATTCTTAGGGTCTATGATTACGTTGGTAGAATTGATTTTAACAACAAAATTAACTTATAATAAAGGTAAATCAGCTATTAAAGGCATTATGTCTAGTAAATTGATGAAAGATGTAATTGAAGGAGCGAATATTCTAGGTATGTCGATGATGGGGGTTTTATCCGCATCTATGGTCAATTTATCAATTGCTTTTACAGCTAATTTTGGAGAATCAGTATTTAGCGTACAAGAAAAAATCGATACAATTATGCCTGGAATCTTGCCTCTAAGTGTATTATTGATTTATTACTATTTGATTAGTAAAAAAGGTGTAAGTATTGCTAAATTAGTTGTTGCAACTTTAGTAATTGGTATTGTAACAGCGTTTATCGGATTGTTCTAGATAGATTTAAGGAGGTTTGAATCTAAGTATATGGAGGAAAACCTCTTTCCTTTTTTTTAAAAGTTTAACAGATTTAGGAGGATTTATTATGAAAGGGATAATATTGGCAAGTCATGGATTATTGGCTGATGGTATGTTAGATACAGTGAAGTTATTTTCTGGAGAACCAAAACAGATTGAATCAGTTTGTTTATTTCCTGGCGAAGATATGATGGATTTTATTGGAAAGATCAGAAAAGCTATTGATGATGTTGATTCGGGTGATGGTGTTATCGTATTTTGTGATTTACTATTTGGAACTCCTTGTAACTGTAGTGGAGCTTTGTTAGGGAAAAACGAATATAAGAATCGTATACAAGTGATTACAGGGATGAATTTACCTATGATATTAGAATATATTGGTATGCGTGAAAATGGAATGGAAATAGATCAGATTACAAAAATCGGAAAAGATGGGATTGTAGATTTTAATAAATTATATAAAGAAAGAAATAAAGAATGATGAAAGAACAAGAAATTAAAGATATACTTATCCATAATGGGTATTCGTATTGTCCACATTCTACAATTTACGCAACAATCAAACCAAGTGTATCCGCATATCAAATTGGTTTAAAAGAATCTTTGTTTGCAAATAAAGAACATATTTTGCATTTTAATTCGAAGGGTATAGTGGTGATGCCTATTAATGAAATGAGTGGAAAAATAGAAGAAAATCAAATTTCATTGTTGTCTGAAAAAATCATACAGCAGAAGGAAATTCGTATCAAACCATTAAGTTTCCAATTAATTATCCATACAGATCAGGGAGATATTGAATATAAAATAAGAAAATCTGCTATTGGTGCAAAATGGCATAAGGAGAATTTATCGTTTTTACTATTAAGTGCACATGCAAAATAAGGAGATTTTATGTTTGAGGCTGTTATATTTGATATGGATGGACTTTTGTTTGATACAGAAGAGGTTTTTAATTTATCATGGAAAGAGTTAGCTTCTAAATATCAAAAAAAATTAACACAATCAATGTTAGATGAATTACGAGGGACTAGTGGAGAAAAAATGGATTCCATTATTGAAAAATATTGGTCTATAAAAGACGGACAATCTATACGAAAAGAATTATTTGACATTTCTTTTGAAAAGTTACAAAGAAATGTTCCTGTTAAAGAAGGAGCTTATGAATTATTAGATTATCTAAAGACCCAAGGGTATCCAATGGCTGTGGCTAGCAGTTCTCCAAAAAATTTAATAATGAATAACTTAGAAGTCTCCAATTCTATAAATTATTTTAATGTTATAATTAGCGGGGAAGAAGTGAAAAAAGGGAAACCATCACCAGATATTTTTTTGCTTGCAGCTAAAAAGCTTAATGTAGAAGCAAAGAATTGCTTGGTGTTAGAAGATGGGATTCATGGTGTTTTAGCTGGTGTTATGGCAGGATGCGAAGTGTTTATGATTCCTGATTTACAACAACCTAATAATGAAATATTAGATAAAAAAGTACCTATTTATAATACACTATTGGATGTGTTAGCTTTTGTGAAAAAACAAAATAAAGGAATGAAAGTACCGTGTTAAGGGTACTTTTTTATGTTGAAAATGAATTAAGACTTATGGTACATTTTGAAATATCGGTATATAGTGGACATAGAAGAATCAGGATCAGAAATGAGGCGATATGATGCGTGTATTGTTGTATGGAGATAGTAATACATGGGGATATGATCCTAGAACGGGATTACGACAAGAAAATCGTTTTGTGAATTTGTTACGAAAAAGAAGGCCTGATATTGAATGGATTGATGAAGGATTATGTGGTCGAACGCTGGCACTTGATGATCCGTATCGAAAGGATGTCAATGGAGCAAAAACGATATCGATGATCTTGAACACGCATATGCCTATTGATCTTTGTATCATTTTCTTAGGGGTGAATGATCTTAAAAGACAATATCATCCTAATCAACTCACATTAGAAAAAGGCATTCAAACTTTATTATTTGCAGCAATGGATCCGTTCATTTATCGTAAAGGATATCCAAAGCCTAAATTTTGGGTTATTTGTCCTTCTAAAGTGCATCCAGCTTGTTTTGAACAACCGCAATTTATGGATGAGTTTGGACTAGAAATGATAGATCTGATCAATCAGAGTCAAAATGCTTTGACAAAAGGAAGTCAACGTTTTGGAGCTAAAGTGATTTTTAATCCCATTATAGCCTCCCAGGAGGATGGAATTCATTTAGATCAAAAGGGACATGAAGAAATGGCGAGTTTATTAGAAAGTGAAATTATAAAAGAAAGAAGATGATCATATGTGGTTTGTTTTTGCGCTGCTATCGGCAATTTTTGCGGCTTTGACTTCGATCTTGGCTAAAATCGGTATCGATGGAGTCAATTCAAATCTAGCAACAGCCATTAGAACAGTTGTTGTCTTGATTATGGCTTGGGGGATGGTCTTTATCACCAATACCCAAGGAGGAATTCATGATATTAGTAAGAAAAGTTGGATCTTTTTAATTTTATCAGGGCTTGCGACCGGAGCTTCTTGGCTATGTTATTATCGAGCGTTACAAATGGGTGATGCTTCAAAAGTAGTGCCCGTAGATAAATTAAGTGTGATCATTACAATGGGCATGGCGTTTATCTTTCTACATGAAAGTTTTACGACCAAGTCATTGATCGGATGTATTTTGATCGGAGCAGGAACTTTATTGATGGTGATATAAGGAGGAAAAGTATGAATCAAATAGGAGTGGTATATTTTAGCGCGACAGGAAGAACCAAACAAGTGGCTTCATGGATCATCGAACAAGAACAAGCCGATGGTTTTGAAATTCAACCTAAAGAACCTTATACAAAAGAAGATTTGGATTGGACAAATAAGAATTCGCGCACGAGTATAGAAATGAAAACACGAGATATGCGACCAGAAATCATTCAAACAGGAATTGATTTTTCTCGATATGATACGATTTATTTAGGCTTTCCAATTTGGTGGTATGTTGCACCGAATATCATTCATACGTTTTTAGAATCGTATGATTTATCTGGTAAAAAGGTCATTGTCTTTGCGACATCCGAAGGTAGTGGGTTTGGAAAGGTAATAGAAGACTTGAAAACATCAAACAAAAGTACAAACTTTATAGAAGGAAAGGTATTTTCTACGATTTCTAAAGAATTGGTCATGGATTGGTTGGAAACTGTGCATAAAATCTAAAATAGTTCTTGCGTTTTTGGACACATATGGTATGATTGTTTAGCACTTACTTTAAACTCAAACTGTAGTTTAAGGCGGAAGGAGGACAAATACATGAAACAAGGAATTCATCCAAATTACCATAAAGTTAAATGTATCTGTACATCTTGTGGTGCCGAATTCGAAACAGGAAGTACTGTAAAAGGGGACGAAATTCGTGTAGATACTTGTAGTAACTGCCACCCATTCTTTACAGGTCGTCAACGTTTTGCGGCTGCACAAGGACGTATCGAAAAATTTAACAAAAAATATGGTTTTAAAAGCGAAGAATAGTCATACAAGAAACAGCGTTCTAGAACGCTGTTTTATTTTTATGTTATAATAGGAAAAAATTGGAGGGATAGCTATGATACAACCAGCAAAACGAATGCGACATTTCACAACGTCAATCCATACGGATTTTTCAATAGAAAAACAACGATATCAAGATAGAACATCAAAGGAAATCTTGGATTTTTCTTTGGGATCTCCTGATATTGCGCCAGATCCTTCCATTGTGGAAACGATGCAAGAAGCGGTAAAAGATGTAAAAAATTATCGCTATGCGGTACGAGAATTAGAAGCTCTTCTTCAAGAAATTCAAACATGGTATCAAAAGCGATATCAAGTGCATTTGGAGCATGATCAAATGATCTGTCTTCAAGGGTCTCAAGAAGCACTTGTGAATTTACCACTTGCCTTTTGTGATCCAGGAGATATTGTTTTGGTCCCTGATCCTTATTATCCGATTTTTGCGCAAGCTCCAGCATTGGCACAAGCAGAAGTTCAATTTATGCCAATGAAAAAAGAAAATCAATATTTGATCGACCTTGATGAGATTGATCCGGAAGTGGCGAAAAAAACGAAAATGATGATCATTTCATACCCTAACAATCCAACGGGGGCTACAGCACCAGACTGGTTTTATAAACGATTGATTGAATTTGCGAAACAATATGATATTTTGGTCGTACATGATAATGCTTATAGTGAACTTGTATTTGATGAAAAGGAAGGGAAAAGCTTTTTATCTTTTCCTGGCGCGATGGAAGTAGGAATTGAATTAAATTCATTTTCTAAGACATACGGAATGGCAGGGTGTCGTTTAGGCGTACTTGTTGGGAATGAACAAGCGTTGAAAGTATATCGTCAATTAAAAGCTAACTTAGATTATGGAATCTTCTTGCCAGTTCAATATGCAGGTATACAAGCGTTGTCGGCTGGTGGAAAAACGATTGAATCCACTCGTCATCAATATCAAACACGTCGTGATGTATTGGTCCAAGGATTTCAAGAAGCAGGATGGCAGATTGAAAAAAATGCGGCCACGATGTTTTTATGGGCACAGATTCCAGATGCGTATCAAGATGCCAATGATTTTGCGAAAAAGCTAGTCTTAGAAACAGGAATCTTGGTGACGCCAGGAACGGTTTTTGGAACGCAAGGGCAACGCTTTGTCAGAATTGCGTTGGTGCAACCTGAATCGGTGATTGATGAAGCAATTGAACGTTTAAAACAATGCGATTTATTTTAGGGCAAATGCCCTTTTTTTCTTGTCTTTTTTGAATACATGAATATGAAATGTCAACGTTGTCAAAATGAAGATCCGCGATTCTTTTATCAAGACCATGGCGTTTATTATTGTCGCAAATGCATTTCTTTTTCTCAATTGGATGTTGGTGAACAAGTAAAACCATGCCGGTTAAGACGAAGAATTCTTTCTGTACGTCCTACTTTACAATATGAACTGACATCTGCACAAAAAAAAGCGTCTGATCAAGTGGTTTGTTTTTTGAAACAAGGCTTTGATGTTTTTGTCTATGCGGCTACAGGAGCGGGTAAGACAGAAATGACGTTTGCCAGTATTTGTTTTTATTTATCACAAGGCAAGAAAGTTTGTTTTTCTATTTCTCGTAGACAAGTTGTATTAGAAATCGCACAGCGATTGCGCGTTGCGTTTCCACAATTAGAAATTGTAGAAGTGACGCAAGGATATACTCAAAAAATAGATGGGGATATTATCGTTTGTACGATGCATCAATTATATCGATATCCTTATGGATTTGATTTATTGATCATGGATGAGATTGATGCTTATCCTTATGTAGATAATCCTTTATTAAAAGCAATCGCAAAACAAGCTTGTATCGGACAACGATTGTGTTTAAGTGCAACACCAGATCAAGAAAGTCAGACTTTAATTGAACAAGGAAAGATGAAAGTTGTCACATTGTTTCAACGTCCTCATAAACAACCTTTGGTGGTTCCTAAGGTGATGCAGTGTAGTTCACTTTGCCAACTTGTATATATTTTTTATTTTTGTTTTCAACAAGTTCAAAAACAAAAACAAGTTTTATTATATGTGCCTCGTCGTTTTGATTGTATATGGATGCATGGACTGTTATATCCTTTCTTCAAAGTATCTTCGATTCATTCAAAAACCAAAGATAAGGATGAGATCATGAAAGCATTTCGTGAACATCAATATGATATTTTGGTATGTACGACTTTATTAGAAAGAGGAATCACAGTGGGCAGCGTACAAGTCATTGTGTATCAAGGACAACATATTGTTTTTACGAGTGCTAGCTTAATTCAAATTTTTGGGCGAGTGGGTAGAACATTTCAAGATCCTAAAGGAGAGGGAGTTTGTTTATGTCAATACGCGAGCAAATCAATCAAAGAATGCGTGAAGCAAATTCAATGGATGAACGATTCTGTTGGATCTGTCAAAAAAACTTAGAGGAAGAAAATGATTTTCAACAAATGTTCTTTCAAAACCGATGGATTTGTCATGCGTGTGAAAAAGAATGGATTCGTCATCAAAAGATTTATGAAATCGATGGCATCCAGTGGCATGTGTATTATGAATACAATGATTTTCTAGAACGCTTATTATTTCAATATAAAGAACAAAGAGATATTGCCTTGGCACCTATTTTTTTAAGAGAATGTTATCGTTTTTTAAGAAAACATCAAGGTCATCTTCAATACTGTGGTTTATGCTCTAGTGATGAAAAAACGATGATTCGAGCATTTCAGCCTCTAGAAACAATGTTTCGTGTACATGACTTATTTCTTATGCTTCCTTTTTATAAAACAAAAGCATTCAAACAAAGCCAACAAACCAAAGAAGCAAGACAACAAATTCATCAGACCTTACGGCATAAGGAAGTATATGTTCCTTTGACAAAATCTATATGTCTCTTTGATGATGTTTGCACAACAGGGGCAACGATGGAAACCGCATGTGCTTTATTAAAACCAAAATATGTTTTTCTTTTGTCTGCACATCCATTGTGGATCTTGGAACACGCCCAAAACAGAGTAGAAAAAAAAGCACTGTTTTGGTAGAATTGAAAAGAAGGAGGATCTATACATGGATAAACGTAGAGAACAAGATGAGATTTCTCAATTGTTAGATTCTTTTCAAGAAGATAACACCTTACAACAAAAAATGAATCGATTTGAACAAAATAAAGAACGTTCAAAACGTCTTCAAGATTCACAAAAAAGAATGGATCGATTTGAAAAAAAATATACAGAAGAAGTGGATGTTACACAAGTGCTCAATCCGATTTCTCAAGATGATCTAGGGGATACCAAAATAATGGGGCAACCTCAAGAAGAACAAGAGCATACGATGGTATGGAATGCGGATTCTATCGAAAAAAATGAACCTACAGATCAACATGAGACAGTTGTGATTGATGATCATGAGATTCAATCTTTACTAGAGGAAGATCAACAACCGGTATTAAAAAGAGAAGTTGTGCATAAAAAGGGAAAAAAGAGTACAAAAACAAATCAAAACAAAAAGAAAGACAATAAAGTATTCTTATATGTAATCTTAGGAATCGTAGGAATTGCTTTAGTTGGCACTTTAGTTTTTGGTGTTGTTCGTATGGTTTCTAATGCGACGGATGATAAGATCAGTGAAAAAGCCCAAAAAGAAAAATATGAAGAAATGTTAGAGTGGGCGAAAACATTTGATAAAGATAGTTCTTCGGATATCAAAAAGTTGATTGCGTATGAAAAAGTATTCAATCAATTGAGCGATAAACAACAAGATAAAATCAATGAAGTGTTAAAAGACTTAACGGGCAGCAATTATAATCGTTTGTTGGCAAAAGCAAAATCAAGTAAAAAAGAAAATTCTAAAAACAACAATACGGAAGTGGCTGAACAAAAAGCAGAATTAAAAGAAGAGCTATCGACTTTAAAAGAAAAGTTGAAGACGGTAAGAAAAGATTACGACAAAGCGAGTGCGGAATATAATGAGGCTGCCAATAGCTATAATGGATATACCAATCAATTAAGTGCAGCAAACAATGCGATCATGGGAGCAAAATCTAGTGCTGATTCAGCAGAAAGTGCTTATAAAATGAATTTGAATCGTATTCAAGAATTACAAAATATTCCCAATGATGAGATCACAGAAGAACAAATGGCTGAGTTAGAAAAATGCATGAATCAGTCAAAAGGTCTTTATGATGCATGGGTGAGTGCCCAAGATACATATCAAAAAGTCTCCAAAGAAAATGATGTACAAAGTCTATCTAAGAAGCAGTCGGATGCGAAAGCAAAGATGGATGCAGCTCGTCAAAATATGGATTCAGCACAAAATCAATTGGATGCTTTACAGTCACAAATTGATAGTGTACAAAGTCAATTAGATGCGTTAAATGATTAAGGAAACAGAAATGGTTTCCTTTTTCTTTTGTTTAGAGGTTTTAAATAAAGCACTTTTTTGGTAGAATAAATTAGGAAAGTCAGGTGGAAAAACATGCGCAATGCGATAGTTTTGGCGGCTGGCAAAGGAACGCGTATGAAATCAAAGACCAATAAGGTCATGCATACTTTGATCGATCGACCTATGCTAGCTTATATCATTGATGCTTTACGCGCTGTCAATGTAGAAAGAATCGTTGTTGTGGTTGGTTATGAAGCAGAAAGCATCAAACAAGCATTTCCAGATGTAGAATTTGCTTTACAAGAACCACAATTGGGAACAGGACATGCGGTGATGCAATGTTCAATGTTAGCAAAAGAAGAAGGAAATACAGTGATCATCAATGGAGATGGTCCATGTATTCAACCAGAAACTTTAGAAAAATTATTCCAAGCCAATGAAGATGCTTCTTTAACTTTATTGACAACGGTATTAGAAAATGGTGGAAATTATGGACGTATCGTCCGTGATACCCAAGATCATGTTGTTGGTATCGTAGAAGCTAAAGATTGTACGGAAGCTCAAAAAGAAATTCGTGAAATCAATGCAGGAATGTATTGTTTTAACAATAAAGATCTATTTGAAAATTTAGATCAATTACAACCAAATAATGCTCAAAAAGAATATTACTTGACCGACTTAGTCAAAATCTTAAGTGAACAAGGTAAAGTGGTGAAAGGATTGATCATTGATGATCGTGATGAAGTATCAGGAATCAATGATTGTGTCGAATTATATAGCGCTTACGAATGGATGAGAAAAAAAATCAATACCAAATGGATGCGTGAAGGGGTTCAAATCGTGGATCCAAAAAGAACGGTCATTGGTAAAGATGTTGTGATTGGAAAAGATGTCATCATTTGGCCAAATGTTGAAATTCTTGGACAAACTGTCATTCAAGATTTTGTTGAAATCTTACCAGGATCTTATTTGAATAATGCGATCATTGAAACAGGCGCAAAAATTGATTCGAGCAAGATTGTTGATTCTACGATTGGACAAGGCACTACAGTTGGACCAATGTCTCATGTTCGTAATCATTCTCATATTGGCAATCATTGTCGATTGGGAAACTTTGTAGAATTTAAGAATACAAATTTTGGCGATGGATCAAAATGTGCACATCTAACATATGTTGGGGATAGCGATGTTGGAAAAAATGTAAATTTTGGATGCGGCGTCGTGACTGTCAATTATGATGGAAAAAATAAATTCAGAACAACGATCAAAGATGGAGCTTTCATTGGATCGAATGTTAACTTAATTGCCCCTGTCACAATTGGAGAAAATGCTTTGTTGGCAGCAGGAAGTACAATCACACAAGATGTTGCCGATGGCGATATGGGAATCGCTAGAACAAGACAAAGTAATAAGAATGGTTTTGGAGACCAATATAAGAATAAATAGGAAAGGAATCATCATGGAAAACACTATCGTATTTGCACTATCATCAAATGTAGAATTAGCGAAAGAAATTTGCGCTAACTTAGGAATGGATATGGGAAAATGTGCTGTTAAGCACTTTGCGGATGGAGAAATTCTTGTCGAATTGGAAGAATCTGTTCGTGGAAAACATGTCTATTTTGTACAAAGTACAAATAAACCTGTCAATGATCATTTATTAGAAATTTTAATTGGTATCGATGCATGTAAACGTGCTAGTGCTGCAAGCATCAACTGCATCATTCCTTATTTTGGATATGCTCGTCAAGATCGTAAAGCTAAACCAAGACAACCAATTACCGCAAAATTAGTCGCAAGCTTATTGGAAACAGCAGGGGCTGACCGTGTTGTGACAATGGATTTGCATGCGACACAAATTCAAGGGTATTTTGATATTCCAGCTGATGATATTACTTCTATGGGATTGATTGCTGATTATTTCAAACATCATGAAAATATGGGAGATATCGTGGTTGTTTCACCAGACCACGGAGGAACTGTTCGTGCTCGTAAATTGGCTGACTTATTAGGGGCACCTGTTGCGATTATCGATAAACGACGTCCAAAACCAAATGTAGCAGTCGCAATGAACTTATTAGGAGATGTATCAGGAAAAACCGCAATCTTGATTGATGATATGGTTGATACAGCCGGTACATTGGTATCTGGTGTACAAATGTTAAAAGACAAAGGTGCTACGGATGTATATGCGGCTTGTTGTCATGGGGTTTTATCAGGACCAGCCATTGAACGTTTGAAAAATAGTGGATTAACAGAATTTGTTTGTACAAACTCTATTGATCAAACAGAAAATCAAAAAGAATATCCACAAATGCGTGTTTTATCTATTGCACCATTGGTATCCGCATTGATCCAAGCTGTTGAATCAAACTCTTCTTTATCTGTTGCGTTGTCTCATGCGTTTGAAGAAGAATAAGAAGAATATGGAAACATTATTTATCGGATATCCTCCTTGTACGACTTGTAAAAAAGCATATAAAGCTTTACAAGATTTAGGAATCGAAGCTACATATCGCAATATTAAAGAAGACAACCCTACCAAAGAAGAAATCTTATCATGGTTGGATAAAGGGGTTGAATTAAAACAATTATTTAATACGAGCGGCCAATTGTATCGAGAATTAAATGTCAAAGAAAAACGCAAGACTGATTCCGAAGACCAATTGATTGATTTATTGGCTTCTCATGGAATGCTAGTCAAGCGTCCAATTGTGATTCAAGGCGATACAATTATCGTAGGAAATAAAGTACAAGAATACGAATCATTGAAATAAAGATAAGAAATTTTTAGAAATCTGTGAACAAAGTTGTGTCTCATCGACCTCTTTAAGTTCGCAGATTTTTTTTGTGACATATTGTACATAGGCAGGTTCATTTTGTTTACCACGATGAGGAACAGGGGTTAAATATGGGGAATCGGTTTCCGTTAAAATTTTATCAATAGGACAAGCTTTGACACAATCTGGTCCATGTTTTGCGTTTTTAAAAGTAATCGGTCCGGCAAAAGAAATCATGGCACCTAAGCGTAAACATTCTTGCATTGTTTCCTTACTGCCACTAAAACAATGAAAGATAATTTTGGTCTTGGCATATTCTTTTAAAATTGCTAAGCAATCTTGGGTTGACTCTCGCATATGAATGGAGATTGGCAAATTGTATTTGTTCGCAATTTGAATTTGACGAATGAATAATTGTTGTTGGATGTCATTGAAGGAAGTATCCCAATAATAATCCAATCCAATTTCTCCTAAACAATCTATTTTTTTATCCGCACAGACTTGTTCTAAGAATGCTAGATCTTCTGAGGTGATGTCTCTAGCATCGCTACAAAACCATCCAAAGGCTACTTTGAAACGATTATCTTTTTCTTTGATCTGTAAAGCGCGTTCTAATGTAAGTTTATCTGTGCACATAATCATGCAATTAGAAACATCGCTCATATTTTCGATGACATCATCGATTCTTTCAAATAAAGAAGAATCAGTAATATGACAATGGCTATCTGTATACATAGTATCCCTACTTTCTTTTTTTTCTATTATAGACAATCTTGAAAAAAGAGAAAAGAATTATGTTTGTGCAAAGTTTGTGCAATGATTGTACTAAAACGTGAAAAAATTTGGATTTGTAATCGAAGGTGGTCTGTATTAAGGTAAGAATGGGTGAAGTAAAATGAATACTACATTTATAGTTGTGATAATTTTGTTGATTAGTTTTTCCATTGCGATTCCATGGATGGCACGAAGCATCATATGGAATAAAGCGATGAAAGCTTTAAAAAATAATGATATTGCTAAGGCAAAAGAAATTTTTACGGGAAGACCATTTCTATTTATTTTTGGAAAATTCAATAGTGAATGGAATTGCTTACGTTTAGGATTGAGCCAAGGGGATAAAAAAGAAATTGAATTTCGTACAAAATTGATCTTAGAAGGAGAGTTCTCCACTAAACAAAAAGTTACAGCCGCAAGAGCTGCCTACTTCTATTATTTAGATCGAGAAGATCAAGAAATGTGTAAGGAATTATTAACGATCATTCGTATGAGTCATGATCGTAAAGAAGTGTTACAAAGTGAAATGTTATATCGTGTATTGATTGAAAAGAAATCAGAAGACGTTGATTCTGTGAAATCACAATTGGAAGAATTGTCCGGAAAGAAGGAGCAGGATCCTGCTCAAATTGGTCTTTTACAATATTTATTAGGTTTACAGTATATGTATGCCAAACAAGAAGAATTGGGTAAAACCTATCTAAAGAAAGCAAAAACACATTTGAAAAAGACACCTTATGAAAAGAAAATCAAAAAAATCATTGGCTAAGAAAGGGTGATTTTGTATGTACTTTAATTTGGATAAGCGATGCCAAGAGATTCTTCAAAGAATCATGTATGCTGGTGGATATTTAAAAATTCAAGACATAGCGCAAGAAATGCACGTGTCAAGAAGAAGTGTATACTATGACATTAGTAAAATTAATGAATGGTTACAAGAACAGGGCATAGACACACTTGTCGCAGAAAGAAATAAAGGGATTTCTATATCTCATCAACAAGTACAACAAATTCAAGATGTATTTGCGCATATGGAAGATATGATCTATCACGTATTTACGCCAGAAGAGAGAATGCATATTATCATTTGTGCAATTATTGTACGCTCTAAACCGCTTTATATTGAAGATTTTATGGAGATATGTCAAGTATCTCGAAATACGATCATTAATGATCTAAAATCGGTAACCTCTTTTTTAGATTTATATACTTTGAAACTAATCTATGACATGAAAGAAGGATATCGCATTCGTGGTGATAGTATCAAAAGAAGAGCTGTTTATTTTATGTTGTTTCCAAGCTTATGGAATTATGAAAAACGTAAGATCATTCAAATTGGAGATGATGAACGTATGCATGAAATATGGCATACATTAAAAGATATTGAAAAAAAACTCCATGTCGAATTTACAAGTGGGGTTTTACCGACACTAGCCTTATTTATCAGCTGCGTGGAACATCGTAATGATGTTTTGGATTTCCATGATATGGACAAAGAGGAAATTGTATCTACGAAGGAATATGCGTTAGTACAAGAGTATTTTCCACAATTAAAAGCTGATGAAAAAATCTATATTACTTTACATTTATTGGGGTCTCGTTTACAAACGATTCCTATGAATATTATGAATGAACAAGGAGAAACGTATTTTTATGCACAAGATCTTGTGAATGAATTTGAACGTTTATCTTGTATTTACTTTAATCGTAGAGAAGAACTGATTCAAGCCATCAACGCGCATTTAAAAACTTCTTTATATCGTTATAAGTATGGGATCCAGCTAGGAAATCCGCTTTTAGATAGTATCAAAACAGAATATGATGAATTATTTGAATTGACTCGAAAATCATGCTCACGATTAGAAAATGAGATGGGTTGTTTGATTTCAGATGCGGAAGTTGCTTATTTAACATTGCATTTTGGAGCCTTTTTAAATAGTAATCAAAGAAAAACAAATCAAAACTCTTTGAAAATTGCTATTATTTGTCCAAATGGAATTGGAACTGGAAATATGTTACGTAGTGAAGTGGCTTCTTTGGTACCACAGGCAACAGAAATCCGCAATATTCCATTGAGTCAATATAATGAAGATCATAACTATGATG
>Kit_p2__coassemble_1359_pt1 | contig 17155 bp, 17 predicted proteins | sample Kit_p2__metabat2_low_PE_059 | metagenome-assembled genome bin Kit_p2 | reverse complement strand
ACTATGATGTGGTGATTTCAACAGTGGTCTTACCCAAAGAGAGAAAACTAATTGTTGTACATCCGATTTTAACTGATCAAGATCGAGTGACGATCTTACGTAAATGTATTGCGAGTGAACCTGCAGAAAATATGCAGATTCAAGAAATTGTAAGACTTGCATCTCGTTATATCAAAGGGGAAAAGTTAGATGCGTTTCAACAAGACCTTCATGAATATTATTCTAAATTACAAATACCAAGTGTACCATCTAGAAATTATGGGAAACAATTGTATAACTATTTGGGCAATGATCATATTCAGATTTATAAAGAACACTATGATTGGAAAGAAGCTATTCAATTGTCTTGTCAACCATTATTGAATGCAGGATCGATTGATTCTCAATATATCGATGCGATATTGAGTGATCAAGAGCAAAAAGGATTGAGTATGTTTTTAGGGGATGGACTTGTATTAGCACATGCGGCCATCGATAAAGGAGTGCATCATTTGGATGTTGCGCTAACAACATTCCAACAACCAGTGATTTTTCCAAATGGACAAAAAGCGCAAATTATCATTGCGTTATGTGCAGAGGATCAAACCAAACATATCCGTATCTTAAAGGATGTTTTAGATATTTTTTCTAAGAAAAAGAACAAAGATCATTTGATTTCTTTATCTGATCCAAAAGAGGTTTATGCTTATCTAAAAGAGATTACAAATCATGAAATCGCTTAGATTTCACATAAAAGTACACGATTTACACAAAGTTTGCACACAAATGAGAAATATTTTGGGCTGGTTTAATAAAAGTAAGTGTTGTAATCTATAGTTGAGCGAGGGAGGAATGAATATGACTGATATAAAAGATTTATTACAAGAAAAGAACTGTGTGGTTCGACAAAATGTTGAAGATTGGAAAGATGCGATAAGAGTAGCTTGCGCACCAATGATCGAACAAGGATATTGTGATGAACAATATGTAGATGCGATTTTTGAAAATACAGCTCAATATGGTCCATACTATGTTCTTTGTGAAAATTTAGCATTGATTCATGCCAGCAATAAAAAAGGAGTTTATGGAACACAACTTGCGGTGACTGTTCTAAAAGAACCAGTAAAATTTAAAGAAGATGGTTACGATGTTCGTGTCCTTGTAACTTTGGTCGCTAAAGATAGTGATTCTCATATGACTGGGATTCAAGCAGTATCAGCAATATTTGCAGATCCTCAACAAGTTCAATCAATTTTGGACGCTACATGTGGTAAAGAAATTTATGACCTGTTCATTTCAGCTGCATGTTAAAGATACGCGTTACACATTTTAGGAAAGAGAGGTATAAGATATTATGTTAGATTTTATTGTCAACATTCTATCAACACCGGCAATCTTAGTCGGTCTAATGGCTCTTCTAGGGTTGGTTTTACAAGGAAAACCAATTGAAGAAGTCGTAAAGGGAACTGTTAAAACAATCGTAGGTTTCCTAGTATTATCAGCAGGTGCTGGATTCTTGCAAACAGGATCATTAAATGCGTTTGGAGAAATCTTCAACTTCGCATTCAGTATGCAAGGAGTTGTACCTAACAACGAAGCAATCGTTTCATTGGCATTGAATGATTTCGCTGCCGATACAGCATATATCATGTGTTTAGGAATGGTTGCAAACATCGTATTGGCTCGTTTCTCTCGTTGGCATTACATTTTCTTAACAGGTCACCATACATTGTATATGGCATGTATGCTAGCAGTTATCTTAAGCGTTGGTGGTTTACACGGTGCTCAATTGTGGATCGCTGGTGGATTGGTATTAGGATTCATCATGGTTCTATCTCCAGCTTATTGTCAACCAACTATGCGTAAAATTGTTCAAACTGATGAATTAGCATTTGGTCACTTCGGTGGTGCTGGTTATTGGTTTGCTGCTCAATGTGGTAAATTGTTCAAAGGTAGCAAATCTACTGAAGAAGTGAACTTCCCTCAACGTTTAACTTTCTTACGTGATACTACAGTTGCTATCGGGTTAACAATGGTTGTATTCTTCTTGATCGTAACAGGAATCGCTGTTGCTAAAGGATTCTTAGATGCTGACCCAACATTATATCCAAACTGTGCAAGTTTATTAGTTCCAGGTGAAACAACAGTTCATTGGGCTGTATGGTCAATCACATGTGGTTTGAGTTTCTCTGGTGGTGTATATATCATCCTAAGTGGTGTACGTTTGATCGTTGGTGAAATCGTTCCAGCATTCCGTGGAATCGCTGAAAAACTTGTTCCAGGTGCTGTACCAGCAATCGACTGTCCAGTTGTATTCCCTTATGCACCTAACGCTGTATTAATCGGGTTCTTAGTATCTTTCTTAGGTGGTATCGTTGGTTTATTCGTATTAGGATTCATCAATACAAGTATCACTCCAGTCGCATTGATTTTACCTGGTGTTATTCCTCACTTCTTCTGTGGAGCTTCTGCTGGTGTATTTGCTAATGCTGAAGGTGGATTAAAAGGATGCGTATTTGGAAGTTTCATGCACGGATTATTGATTACTTTCTTACCTGCAATCTGTATGCCAGTTATGGGTGCGTTGAACTTCGCTAACTGTACATTCTCTGATGCTGACTTCTCTTGGTTAGGAATCGTATTAGGAAATATTGCTCAATTCATCCAAGGAAATGGATTGTTGGCAGTCTGCGTAGTTGTATTCTTGTTACCAATCATCTATAATTATGTTGCTCCTAAAAAGGAAAAAGCTGCTAAATAATAATAATCAGTAGAAAAGAGGGTAGACATGGAAATTCGCAAAATTATGTGTTGCTGTGGCTCAGGCTTGGGTAGCAGTATGATCGTTGGAATGAACGTAGAAAGAACCTTGAAAAAATTAGGAATTACGGGTGTTTCTGTAGAACATACATCATTGTCTGAAGTCAACGAAAACAGTGCTGACCTATTTGTAGTAGGAAAAGATTTAGGTCCTCAAGTGGCAGGATGGAACACAAGAAAAATTATCTTAGACCAATTGATGGACATGAATGAAATTGAGACAAAATTAAAAGAACAATTTGGTCTTTAAAATGAGTAAAAAAGTTGGCTGAGAATGTCAACTTTTTCTCGTTTCATTTGAAGATAAAAAAAGTCGGAGGGAAAAAGATGGAAAAACAAGAATTACAAAAAGTTCAATTATTGGCTGATAAAATTCGTTTAGATGTTCTTGAAATGTTATATCATCGCGGATATGGACATTTAGGAGGATCAATGTCAATTGTTGAATTAATGAGCGTATTGTATGGTAAACAACTTCACGTAGATCCAAAAAATCCTAAAATGGAAGATCGTGATTATGTTGTATTGTCTAAAGGACATGCTGGACCAGGTTGGTATAGTGCTTTGGCAGAATCAGGATTCTTTGATAAAGAAATGTTGATGACATTAAATGATGGTCATACAAACTTGCCAAGTCACCCAGACCGCACAAAAACTCCAGGTGTTGATATGACTACTGGATCATTAGGACAAGGAACAAGTTCTGCTGCTGGTATCGCAACAGGATTAAAAATGAAAGGATCATCACGTTATGTATATTTGATCGTAGGTGATGGTGAATTAGATGAAGGACAATGTTGGGAAGCATTCCAATATTTGGCTAACTATAAAATGAATAATTGTATCGTAATCATCGACTGGAATAAACGTCAATTAGATGGTTATACAGATGAAGTAATGAAATTATTCAATATTGATGAAAAAATGAAAGCATTTGGTTTCCATACACAAGTAGTAAAAGGAAACGATATTGAAGCAATCGATGAAGCAATCGAAAACGCAAAACAAGTAAAAGATCAAGCTGTTTGTATCGTTCTTGACTCTGTTAAAGGACAAGGGGTTCCATTCTTTGAAGAAATGGTATCAAACCACTCCGTTAAATTTGGTGGAGATGCTGTTGTAAACGCAACAGAAGCAGCTATTGCCGAATTAAAAGAGAAAATCGCAAAGGAGGAAGAATAAGATGAGCGTACTTTGTGAAAACCGTCAAGAAAAAGGATTAGAACTACGCGCAGTTGTTGTAAATACAATTCAAGATTTGATGAAAGAAGACGATAAAGTCGTTGCTTTAGAAGCAGACCTTGGAGGCGCAAGTAAATTTACTGATATTCAAAAATCAAACCCTGATCGTTTCGTACAATGTGGGATTGCGGAAGCAAACATGGTAGGTGTTGCTGCTGGTTTATCTGTAACTGGATTTAAACCATATTTACATACATTTGGGCCTTTCGCTACACGTCGTGTATTTGACCAAATCTTCTTATCTGGTGCTTATGCACATAATACATTGAACATCTATGGTTCAGACCCTGGATTTACAGTAGGACCTAATGGTGGAACACATACAACTTGGGAAGATGTTGCCTTAATGACAAGTATTCCTGGCGCTGTTGTTTGTGATGGTTGCGATGCAGTACAAGTAGAATGGATCGTAAGAGAATTCGCAAAAATGGAAGGAATTCATTATTTACGTGCAAATCGTAAAAATGTTAGAAATGTTTACAAACCTGGGACAACATTTACTATGGGGAAAGGAAATGTTGTTAAAGAAGGTAAAGATGTCTTGATCATTACAGCAGGACAATTATTATCTGATGCTTTAGATTGTGCAGAAAATTTAGAAGCACAAGGAATTTCTTGTGAAGTTGTTGATATGTTCTGTATCAAACCATTGGATAAAGAATTAGTATTATCAGAATCTGCTGGTAAAAAAGCAGTTGTTACTTTTGAAAACCATTCTATCCATGGTGGTTTAGGTAGTGCAGTTGCTGAAGTATTGGCAGAAGCAAATGTCAATGTTGCTTTCAAACGTCATGGTGTCGATGAACGTTTTGGACAAGTGGGAACACCTGAGTTCTTACAAGGAGAATTCCATTTGACAGCAGCAGACTTAGAAGAAACAATTAAAAATGTCTTGAAAGGATAATCTATGTCATATACAAAAGCACAAGTCGCAAAATATTTTGATCACACATTATTAAAAGCATTTGCTACAAAAGCAGATGTTGAAAAATTATGCCAAGAAGCAAAAGAAATTCACTCTTATTCTGTTTGTGTGAATCCATTCTTTGTATCGACTTGCAAAGAATTACTAGAAGGAACAGATGTTAAAGTATGTTCTGTTATTGATTTCCCACTAGGTGCTTCTGATTTAGATTCAAAATCATTTGAATGTAAAAAGGCCATCGAAAATGGAGCACAAGAAATCGATTATGTATTAAATGTAAGTAGTGCAAAAATGCATGATTGGGCTTATATTCGTAAAGAAATGGAAACATTGACTGAAATTTGTCACAAAGAACAAGTAGGAATCAAAGTTATCTTAGAAACTTGTTATTTGACAAAAGAAGAAATTGAAGAAGTTTCTAAAATCGCAAAAGATGTATGCCCAGATTTCATTAAAACAAGTACTGGTTTTGGAACAGGGGGAGCAACTGTAGAAGATGTTCGTTTAATGGCTGAAACAGTCGATGGTTTAGTGAAAGTAAAAGCAAGCGGTGGAATCCGTACTTGGAAAGATTGCCAAGCTATGATTGATGCTGGGGCAAGTCGTATCGGTGTCAGCGCTTCTCTAGCAATTCTTGAAGAAGTTGAATAATCTTGAAAGAGGCTAGCTATAGAGTTAGCTTCTTTTTTTGTGATATACTACTCCAATAGATAAGGACGGTGGAATATGATTGATTTTGATTTACATATGCACTCTAACTATAGTAGTGATGGAGAACTAACACCTATACAACTTGTAGAAATGGCACATGAAAAAGGATTAAAGACCATTGCGCTTTGTGACCATGATGCGGTAGCTGGGGTTCAAGAAATGAAAGAATCCGCAAAACAATTTGATATGCGTATTATTGATGCGATTGAATGTTCAACTGTATTCGTGGATCATGATGTCCATTTATTAGGATATGGAATTGATATTGAAGATCCCTATTTTAAAAATTTATCAGCACATACAAGAAAACTATCTCGTGCTGCATTTTATCAAAGAGTTCATAAAATTCAAGAAAAATATGGAATCGAAGTGGACGTAGAAGATGTGATTGAACGTTCTAATGGAGAAAACCCTTGGTTTTTATTTTTTCAAGAAATATTAGAGAATCCAAAATACCAAACAATTCCTGATTTTCAAGACTATCTTCCTGGTGGAAAACGATGCGATCCAGCACCCGTGAATTTCTTCTGGGATCGTTGTCAAAAAGGATCCGATTTATATGTGTATGTTGCGAATCCAGGTTTTGAAGAAACCATCAAGAAGATTCATCAAGCAGGAGGAATCGCGATTATCGCGCATCCTTTTCGAACTTTTTACAAAAATGAGGAATTGATTAAAAAAGCCATCGAAGCAGGCGTTGATGGTTTGGAAGTCTATAGTACATATCATGAAAAAGATCATATTGCGTATTATTTAGAAATCGCTAAAAAATATGATTTACTGATTACATGTGGGAGTGATTTTCACGGGAAAAAGAAACCGAGTATCCACATGGGAGAATATGGATTGGATCATGATGATGGAAAATATTTAGAAACGTTCTTACAAGCAGTGAATGAACATGAAAAAGCGTAAAATCAAAAAAGGAAGACTCTTGATTTTAGGCATACTTATGTTGAGCCTCTGTATAGGTCTTCCCTATGGTTTATTTCGATTCTTCAATCGTTTCAAACCCATTGATGAGCAAGCTTTTGTCTTTGAAGATGGAATCATGAGCTATCAAGATCCAGATGTACATACGATGAATGGAATCGATGTGTCTTCTTATCAAGGAAAAATTGATTGGAAAGCGGTTAAAGAAGATGGTGTAGAATTTGCGATGATTCGCTGTGGCTTTCGGGATGCGTTAACCGGAGAATTATTCGATGATCCTATGTTTGAAGAGAATGTGGAAGGGGCTTTAAAACAGGGATTACAAGTGGGCGTTTATTTTTTCTCAGCAGCTTGTAGTCAAGAAGAGTTGCTTGAAGAAGCAAATCTTGTGATTGACCGAATCAAACCATATGCAATCACAATGCCAGTGGCTTATGATATGGAATTATTTCAAGGTGATCGGGGACGCATTATAGATTTAACTCCTACAGAAAAAACGCAATTGGCTCTAACATTCTGTGAAAAAATCAAAAAAGCGGGAGTTGATCCAATGATCTATGGAAATGAAACTTGGCTGACACAACAAATCGTCTATGAAGAAATCCAGGAAATACCGATTTGGTATGCAGCTTATCGGGATGTTCCAAATACACAAATTGATTTTAAAATGTGGCAGTATAGTGAACAAGGAAGTGTAAATGGAATATCTGGACCTGTAGATATGAATATTTTATTCACTGATGCTTGAGACTATGATAAAATTTGAAAAAAGGAGGACCAATCATGGAACAATATAAACAAGAATTTATTGATTTTATGTTGGAATCAAAGGTATTAAAATTTGGTGATTTCACATTAAAATCAGGAAGAAAATCTCCATTCTTTATGAATGCGGGAGGATATGTTACAGGATATCAATTAAAAAAACTAGGAGAATATTACGCAAAAGCCATCGTGGATCAATATGGATTGGACTTTGATGTATTGTTTGGACCTGCATATAAAGGGATTCCTTTGGCGGTAGTAACAGCGATTGCGTTACATGACTTATATGGAAAAGAAGTTCGTTATTGTTCGGACCGTAAAGAAGAAAAAGATCATGGTGCAGATAAAGGAAGCTTTTTGGGAACTAAACTTCAAGATGGTGATCGTGTTGTGATGATTGAAGATGTGACAACATCAGGAAAATCCATGGAAGAAACAGTACCTAAGGTAAGAAATGCAGCAGATGTACAAATTGTTGGTTTGATGGTTTCTTTGAACCGCAATGAAAAAGGAAAAGGGGAACAAACCGCATTAAAAGAAGTGAGTCAACTTTATGGATTCCCAACGGCAGCCATTGTATCCATGCCAGAAGTGATTGAATATTTGACAAGTAAAAATGCTTTAGATGCAGATATGTTAGAAAAAATTAATGCGTATTATGCGCAATATGGCGCAACCAAAGACTAAAACTTAGACGCACTTGATTCATACAAGGAAGATCTTATTGTTTTTCTATTTCTTCCCTTGTATAAACAAGGAATCTGTGTTTAAATAACAGTGCACATTATCAAGAGATGGGGAAGAGAGTTAGCTCGTTGATCCTACGCCAACCTGATAGTTTTATTAAGGTGGTCCCGCTAACAACGATAAGAAGTATCTGTCAATAACATACTTCTTAGAGGTATGTTTTTTTTATAAATGTGCTAGAAGGAAGGAACTATGAAAAATTATATTTTTACAAGTGAAAGTGTAACAGAAGGGCATCCTGATAAAGTTTGCGATCAAATTGCAGATGCGATCGTGGATGCGGCATTAAGTCAAGATCCATATTCAAATATGGCAGTAGAATGTACGATCAAAGATGATTTTGTCTTGGTGTATGGAGAAGCCAATACGAAAGCAGATTTAGATTATGCGCAAATCGCTTTAGATGTGATTCGTAAGATCGGATACACTGAAGACTACCATGTACATGTTGTCGTAAATCAACAAAGTGCCGAAATTCATAATGCGGTCAATCGTGATGAAGTTTGCGCAGGAGACCAAGGAATTATGTTCGGATATGCTTGCGATGAAAGTAAAGAATATATGCCTTTACCAATTTACTATGCGCATAAATTGGCAATGCAGTTGAATAAAGTACGTCGTGAACATCCAGAAATCTTAAAACCAGATGGAAAAACACAAGTATCTGTAGAATATGAAAATGATGAAATCAAACGTATTGATACAATCGTTGTTTCTACACAACATGCTGCTGATGTTACGCAAGAACAAATCTATACTTTGATTATGAATGAAGTAATCAAACCTTGTATCAATGAAAAATTATTGGATGAAAACACAAAATATTTTGTGAATCCAAGCGGCAGCTTCGTTGTTGGTGGATCTTTTGGTGATTCAGGAACAACAGGACGTAAAATCGTATGTGATACATATGGAGGACGTGGTCATATTGGAGGCGGATGCTTCTCAAGTAAAGACCCTACTAAAGTAGACCGTAGTGCTGCTTACTATTGTCGATATGTTGCCAAAAGTATTGTTGCCAATAAATTGGCACGTCGTGCTGAAGTTCAAGTTGCTTATGCGATTGGTAAAAAAGAACCAATTTCATTATGCGTAGATACTTATGGAACAGGTGTAATGGAAGATGAAAAAATCTTAGAAATTATCAAAAATAATTTTGATTTCACTGTCAGCAATATCATTGATGAATTGGATTTAAGACAACCAATTTATCATAAAACAAGTTGTTATGGACACTTTGGAGATCCTCAATTTACTTGGGAAAAAATCAAAGAATTGAAATATTAATCGAAAAATAGGGTACTTTTTCAAAAAAAGAAAGTACCTTTTTTTGTGGGAAATTAAGGCTAAAAAAGCTATTTTTGGGACAAACTCAATAAAAAATATAGAAACAATATGTTAAATTGTCAAAAAACAGGGGTGAAACTAGACAAAAATGGAATTATAAGGTACCTTGGTAACCGTTCGTGATGCATGAACATATTTGAAGAAATAGTGAGGTAAAATATATGGGAAAAAAATATGCAGCTATTCTCGCAACAAGTTTATTCTTTTCAAGTGTATCGATTCCTTATTCTATATTTGCAGATGATCAATCTCTTTCTCAAGCAAAATCAAGCGCAACACGAGAAGTGCATGAAATTGCTTTAGGAGAATCAGAAGATATCAAGCAAGTGATACAATCACAGTTTGATGAAGAATTAGATGATCTTAAAATCGCTGAATCAGATGATGGACAAGTCCATTTCTATAATGAAAAATATACAGGTGTTTTATCAGGTCTTGATACGGAACAACAAGGTATGCAAGATGTAGTCATGACTTTGACAGAAAAACAAGACTTATCAAAACAAAATGTTGCTGATCCAATGTATAGTCAAAATGCGCGTACTAAGGTTCGCTTGGCACATGTTAATGTAGCAGATACAGAAGCACCAAGTATTCAAAGTGAAGACAAGTATACAACAGAAGTTGGTCAATCTCTTGATTTCAACGCTTTGATTCAAGCAAAAGATAATGCTGGAAAGGTTGAATTGGATATTGATGATCATGAAGTAAACTTTCAAGAAAAAGGAAGTTATACAGTGCATGTTACAGCAACCGATCCAGCTGGAAATCAAACGACAAAAGATATTACGATCGAAGTGGAAGCAGATTTTTATCAAAAAATCGCAGATGCAGCTTTAGCACAAATCGGTGTACAACAAGATTGTACGATGTTAGTGACCAATGCGTTAAAGGCGGTAGGAATTAATTTCCATGGAGCGCCAAGTGCCTATCTTTCTTTAGGTCCATTAACTAATAATCCTGTGCCAGGAGATATCGTTGTATATCAAGGACATGTAGCTTTATATGTTGGCGATGGCATGGCGGTACATGGTGGATGGAACGGTGGTTCAACCGTTTTGTATAGTGTAAATTGTAGTAATCCATTGATTGGATATGTGCATGTGAATCGTTAGAACAAGAGCAATCTTGTTCTTTTTTTTAAGAAAAGCTTACTGTTTGACATCTATTTTATAGTTGTTTACAATAAATATACATAGTTAAAGGAGTGATTACATGCGTTTAGGAGAATCAATGGAAGATTACTTAGAAGCCATTTTGGTATTGTCTGAATGCCTAGATCATGTGCGAAGCGTCGATGTGGCAAGCTATTTAGGTTTCTCCAAACCAAGTGTCTCTCACGCGGTAAAGTTGTTACTTCAACAAGATCTCATTCATCTAGATCCGAATAAATTTATTGAATTAAGTGAAAAAGGAAAATTGATCGCACAAGAAACATATCATCGTCATTGTTTCTTTAAAGAGATGTTAGAAAATATTGGCGTTCCAAAAGATATCGCAAGCGAAGATGCTTGTCGAATGGAACATGTCGTTTCTAATGAAACATTTGAAGCAATTCAAAAGTATTATAAGGAGAAAGAAGCACAATAGTGCTTCTTTTTAAAGATAGTATGAAGCCAGAAATTTTAGCCCCAGTTGGGAATATGGAAGCATTTCACGCGGCTTTGGCAGCTGGATGTGATGCGATTTATTTTGGGATGCCAAATTTTGGTGCCCGTGCCTATGCACAAAACTTTACAGAGGAACAAGCCAAAGAAGTGATTGATACTTGCCATCTTTATGGTGTGAAAGCCTATGTGACGATGAATACATTATTGTATGAAGAGGAAATCGAAGAAGCATATCAACAAGCACGTTTGCTCCATCAAATGGGAGTAGATGCTTTAATTGTGCAAGATCTAGGCTTACTTCATCTTCTTCATCATCGATTACCAAATTTGACCTTACATGCCTCTACGCAATTGAGTACCAATACACCGACCATGATCAAACAACTTCAAAAATTAGGTGTGCAACGTGTTGTTTTGGCAAGAGAATGTTCTTTGGATCAAATCAAAGCTTGTTGTCAAAGTGGTATGGAAGTCGAAGTATTTGTTCATGGTGCCATTTGTATTTGTTATTCTGGGCAATGTACGATGTCAAGCTATCGCTTTGATCGCAGTGGGAATCGGGGAAAATGTGCTCAACCATGTCGAATGCCATATACATTATATAAAGATGGAAAACGTGTTGCGTTTGATCAAGAGTATTTATTAAGTCCTAAAGATCTCGCATTGGAAAAGAATATATCGGATCTTATGGATGCAGGTGTCACTTCTTTAAAAATTGAAGGGCGAATGAAGAGTCCTGAATATGTCTATACTGCTGTACAAGCGGTAAAGAAAGGCTTAGAAGGACAAATGGTAACTTCACAAGAACAAGAACAACTCGAAGTGAGTTTTCATCGTGGTTTTACTAAAGGTCATGCCTATCAAGAAACAGGAAAACAATTGATGAATATGAAGGCCAGTAATCATCAAGGCATTGTTTTAGGAAAGGTTATTTCTACACAAGGGCATTATATTAAGATGAAACTGGAAAAAGATCTGTCTCAACATGATGGTATTCGCTTTGAAACCAAAGATGGTGGGATTGGTTGTCATGTAAATTATTTATATGATGAGCATCATCGATTGGTGAATTTTGTCAAAGCAGGATCAATTTGTGAAATACAAGGACCGAAAGGTGTTAAAGCGAATATGATTGTGCGCAAAACGTTGGATGTATCTTTACAAAAAGAAATTGATCAAAAGATTCATGATGAAAAACGATATGTTCCTGTATCAATGCATTGTACATGTTTAGGAGTAGGACATCCTTTGGTTATTGAATTATATGATGGACTTCATCGTATTCAAGTTGTTTCTGATGATATGGCGCAAAAGGCGCAAAAGAGAGCTACTGATCAAGCTACTTTAGAAAAACAAATGCGAAAGACCAAGGATAGTTTTATTGAATTAAAATCATTTGATTGTTCATTGGCTCAAGATATCTTCTTTACGATTTCGCAAATGAATGCGTTACGAAGAGAAGCCATCGAGGCTTTACGGCAAGCTCGTTTAAAAATGATGGATATTATAGAAAAATCGTATTTGTTTCAACCGGAAATAAAAAAACTAGATCAAGATATATTTGAAATTCAAAATCGTTCTCAACAAGTAGATACGACTTCTTATTGGGTATTAGAAGGAAAGAATAAAGCTAATTTAATACAAACAAAAGGCGAAGTGGTTTCTTTTTTACATGAAGGTAAGATTGTCGATGCGAGTATGAATGTGACCAATTCATATGCAGTGGCAGCTATCTTGGAAATGGGATATGAAGGCGTAGTCTTGGCAGATGAATGTTCGATTTCTGATGCGATCAAATTAAGTGAAGCTTATCACAATAGATATGGATCATATCCACCCGTGTATATGACGCTGTATCAAAAAAGACGAGTCATGATCATGCAACATTGTCCTGTCAATACGATCTGTAAAGATGGAACGCGTAAAGCGTGTGCGTTGTGTCATCAACATCATTTTGAGTTGGTATCCAATGACCGCACGCGTTATACATGTTTAGGAGATACGGATTGTCATATGCGTTTATATGAACAAGAACCGGTGCGATATTTTGATGAAATTCGAAGATTGAAAAATGCTGGAATTATACAATATAAACTTTGTTTTGTTGATGAGTCGAAAGAAGAAATTTCTCATATTTTAGATGATTTTAAAAAAGCTAAAGAGATTGTTAAATATTGAACTATTGGCACATTAGTGCTATTATTTCAGTAGCGTAAGGCTTAGAGGAGGATATTTAATTATGCCTATTATTGTTGATGTATATGCTCGCGAAGTATTAGACTCTCGTGGAAATCCAACAGTGGAAGTAGAAGTAACAACTGAATCTGGTGCATACGGACGTGCTATGGTTCCAAGTGGAGCTAGTACAGGTGAACGTGAAGCATTAGAACTTCGTGATGGAGATAAAACACGTTATTTAGGAAAAGGAACTACAAAAGCTGTAGACAATGTAAATAACATTATCGCTCCAAAAGTAATTGGTTTAGATGTTCGTAACCAAAACTTGATCGACCAAACAATGATCGACCTTGATGGAACACCTTTCAAGAAAAACTTAGGTGCTAATGCGACTTTAGGTGTATCAATGGCTTGTGCAATCGCAGCTGCTGATTTCTATGGTATGCCATTATATAACTACTTTGGTGGATTCAATGCCAATGTATTACCAGTACCTATGATGAACGTAATCAACGGGGGAAGCCATGCGGATTCAACTGTAGACTTCCAAGAATTCATGATTCAACCAGTTGGTGCAACTTCAATCAAAGAAGCTGTTCGTATGGGAGCTGAAACTTTCCATGCGTTAAAATCAGTTCTTAAAAAACGTGGATATAACACAAACGTTGGTGACGAAGGTGGATTCGCTCCAAGTTGTGTAAATGGAAACGAAGAACCATTAGAATTATTAGTTGAAGCTATGAAAGAAGCTGGTTATGAACCAGGTAAAGATATGACAATCGCTATGGACGTTGCTGCTAGTGAATTCCATAACCATGAAACTGGTTTATATGAATTGTCTAAATCAGGACAAGGAACTAAAACAAGTGATGAAATGATCGATATGTATGCTGAATGGATCGAAAAATATCCAATTGTATCTATCGAAGACGGACTTGGTGAACGTGACTGGGACGGATGGAAAAAATTAACTGACCGTTTAGGTGACAAAGTTCAATTGGTTGGAGATGACTTGTTTGTAACTAACCCAGCTATCCTACAAGAAGGTATCGAAAGAGGAATCGCTAATGCGATCTTGATCAAAGTTAACCAAATCGGTACTTTAACTGAAACTTTCGATGCTATGGAATTGGCTAAAAAACACAACTATACATGTGTTGTTTCTCACCGTTCAGGAGAAACTGAAGATTCTACAATCGCAGACATCGCTGTTGGATTCAATGCTGGACAAATTAAGACAGGTTCTATGTCTCGTACAGACCGTATTGCTAAATACAACCGCTTAATGCGCATTGAAGATGAATTGAACCTTCGTGGAGAAGCAAAAGTTGCTAAATACTTAGGTAAAAAATCTTTCTACAACTTATATAAATAAGCCTTCTAAAGACTCTTAGCTTAGCTAAGGGTCTTTTTCTATGTCTTAAAATATGAGAAAATAAAAAAAGGAAGAAGGTGCAGTTATGATCAATGTTGTTGTTTGTGATCTAGATGGTTCTTTGATGCCAGTTAGTTCAGGATTATATGTCAAAGAATCCGTTAAAAAACGGTTGATACAACTTCAAGAACAAGGAAAGATTGTTATATTAAATTCAGCTCGTATTTTACAAGGGGTACAGCCTTGTGGGAAACAAATTCAATTATCAGATTTTCATGGATATATCATCAGTTGTAATGGATGCCATGCTTTGGATGTTGCTACACAAAAAACGCTTTTTGAATATACCATTCCTAAAGAAGAAGCATTGAAAATATGGGATATTTGTTTAAAATATGGATTGAATCCTGCCATATCACAACCAGAATATATGCTTTGCGAAGATTTTGTGATTGGCTATCAATTAGATCGCAATAATTGTGAAGTTGATTATATGGTTACCCGTCGTCCTGAATATTATATTCATCAACCTATTTGGAAATGTTGTATTTCAGAAACAGCGGATAAAGTACAACGATCTTTTGAAAAAGTTAAACAAGAAATCGAAAATACATGTCATGTCAAAGTGATTCAAAGTACACCAACTTTGATTGATATTGTACCCAAAGAAGCGGATAAAGTGGTTGCGTTAGATCGATTATTGAATATGATCGGTAAAACATGGGAAGAAACAACATATATTGGCGATGGCACTTCGGATGCGGCTTGTATTGAAAACGCAAAATTAGGTGTTACCTTAGAAAATGGAAAAGATGCTTGTAAACAAGTTTGTGATCTATTAGTCCCTTCTTGTGATGAAGATGGTTGTTTAGTTTGGTTGGATCAGTTATTGGAGGAAGAAATATGCCCGTTATAGATATGCATTGTGATACGATTTTAGGCTTGCTTGAAAAAGAAGATCGAAATTTAGAGAGTTCTTTATATGAAAATGATCTTTGTGTAGATATTCAAAAGCTACAAAAAGGAGAATATCTCGTACAAAACTTCGCGTTATTTACTGATCAAAAAAGTGCAGAGATTCCTGAATCACAAACAATGCGATTGTATGATAAATATTGTCGAGAACTAGAAAAAAATGCAGATTGGATCGCACCTGTATATTCATTTCAAGACATTGAAGAAAATGCCAAAAATCATAAGATTTCAAGTTTGTTGACCTTAGAAGATGGTGGAGTCGTATTTGATGATCTTGCGATGTTACGAAATTATTATCGCATGGGAGTAAGGATGATCGCATTAACTTGGAATTATGAAAATGGTATTGGCTATCCTAATTTGTCTATGGAAGAAACCAATCATGATTATAAGCTGGCCAATTTCTTACAACGAGTTGACACAGTACGTGGTTTAACGGATTTTGGGATTGAATATATTCAAGAAATGGAACGATTAGGGATGATCATTGATGTGTCTCATTTAAATGATGCAGGTTTTTATGATGTATTAGAATATACCACGAAACCATTTGTGGCTTCTCATTCCAACGCACGAAGCATTTGTCCGGTGGCTCGAAATATGAGTGATGATATGATTTTGGAGTTGGCAAAACGAGGCGGTGTCATGGGATTAAATTTCTGTGGTGACTTTTTGGCATTACATGACAAACCCAATGCCCCAAGTCAGATTGAGGATATGGTGACACAAATTGAATACATCAAAAACTTAGCTGGAATCGATGTGATTGGGTTAGGAACAGATTTTGACGGAATCAGTTCAAAACTAGAAATTGAAGATGCCTCTAAGATGCATTTATTGGCGGATGCATTACGAGAACATGGATTTACGCAAGAAGAAATTGATAAGATTTTTTATAAAAATGTATATCGTGTATATCAAGAAGTACTTAGTTAGTACTTCTTTTTAATTTTTAGCACTTTATACTTGACACTGCTAACAATAGTGTTATGATATTAGCAGTTAGAGGTATTAAGTGCTAACAACGTATTTCATATATGTGATTTAAAGGAGGCGATATTATGAAATACTATCCTGGCTTTAATAGATTTGATTTATTTGATGATTTTTTTGGAGATGATTTTTCTAGTAAAACAGCGAATGTTTTGAGAACAGACATTCATGAAAAAGATGGATTTTATTGTTTAAATATGGAAGTTCCTGGAATTCGTAAAGAAGATATTCAATTGGAATTGAAAGATGGATACTTGAAAGTGACTGCAACTCGTAATACGAGCACAGAAGATAAAGACAATCAAGGTCGCATAATTCGTCAAGAACGTCATTCTGGATCATTCTCTCGTAGTTTCTATGTAGGTGAAGGAATTCGTGAAGAAGATGTAAAAGCAAGCTTCGAAAATGGGGAATTAAAGATCTTAGTTCCTACGGAAGCTAAAAAAGTCGAAGAAGAAACAAAATATATTCCAATCTTATAAGAGAAAAGAGGGATCGTTCCCAATGTCATTAAGTTAAGAAATAACGAACCGTCCAGATACTATTGTCTGGATG
>Kit_p2__coassemble_1345_pt1 | contig 17281 bp, 15 predicted proteins | sample Kit_p2__metabat2_low_PE_059 | metagenome-assembled genome bin Kit_p2 | reverse complement strand
TCATTAGTCTATGATGATAAAAAGAGAAAGCAGAAACATAAACAATTTATATCATCAATTCATTGGATGACACTATTCTGTAAATTAAAAATTTACTTTTTTATTCTTACATAATTATCCCATAATTTCAATAAAATATTCACAATTATGAACAGTTTTTTAACAAATGAAAATATTCGGTCATATAAAAATAAAAAAAAGATTATTTGATCAAAATATCAAATAATCTAATTCTACTTAGTTTTTCTTTTTAAATGCGAATACACCAATACCAATTAACGCAACAGCACCAAGGCCAGCATACAATAATGTGTTTGTACTAGAACCAGTATTTGGTTTTTCTACAACGGCAGATTCACTAGATTTATAAATTACCGCAACTGGTGATAAATCATCAAAATGAGCAGTGACTGTTTTTGATTCATAATTAACTTCTTCTGGTTTGATAATTTCCCATGTACTTTGTTTTGTGCTGTAGTGAAGAACATATACTTCACCCGCTTCTTTTGTAAGGTTTGGTACTTCCCAAGAAAGAGTTACATCTTCTTCTAAAGGATTTCCATCTTTATCTGTCGCCTTTAGATCTTGTACACGAGTCAATAAAGAAAAGTCTTCTAAATTGATTTTACCCTTTTTTGGTAATTTCACTTCTTCTAACACTAAAGTTTCTTTTAAAGAAGCCCCTTCATTTAATTTTTCAATCGCACTGGCAGCGTTTTTATCTTCTTCTTTTTCTGTTTGTAAATATGAAAAATCATCTTGGAAACTTGCAGTAGAACCTTCTACCACTTTTCCATCTACCAACACTTCCCCAACAGGTGTACCATTGGCTGTAATACTTGGTCCTGCCGCAAATGCTGGAGAGATGCTTACGCATACCATAGCAGCTGCCGCAGCAACTAAAGCTACTTTCTTTACTACTTTATTCATCTAATTCTCCTCCTTATAAAACAAATTTATGACTAACTCTTGTAATGCTTTTTGATCTACAATAAACTCATCATGCACTTCACTGGTCTTATTCGTACCTGGTAATGTCACAAAATCTTGATTTTGGTCATATGTATAAGTCAATAACATATTCGCAAAAGCTTCCACATTCTCTATTGTGATATTGGCTGTCATTTGTTTACAGATATTATATAGTAATCCCAGAGTTTTTTCAAAGTCTTCTGAAAGCATTTTTTTAACTTTTTCCATATAAGCGTTCATATATGCTTTCTGTCTTTCCATTCGTTCTACGTTAGAATAATCTTCTTCGATATCTCGTCTTCGAACAAATGTTTCTACAGTATCTTTGGTCAATGTGATTATAGTTCCGGCTTGCCACGAAGGTTCTACATCCACCAAAGAATCATTAGGAACAACAACTTCTAATGTGCCAACAACATCATGAACAACTGATAATTGACTTAGATCCATGGCTAAGAAATGAACGATAGGGACATCAAGTAATAGTTTAGAGACAGCTTGACTTGTCAACGTTGCCCCATTCTTATGTGAATCACCATATGTATATGCTAGGGCCAAATGTTGTGTATCCCAACCTAAGCTATGATGTTCCATATCAAATAAATGAATCTTTGTCATTGTATCTCGTGAAATCGATACCACTTGCATTGTTTCTTGATCACGATTTAAAAGTACAAGATCGATCATATCAGCTTGTCCTAGTTTTTCTGGATCTTTGGTATCGATTCCCATAAATAAAATGGATACAATCGATGCATCGTACATATATCGTTTTCCATCAATGACTTTCTCATGATAGTCTTCAGTTTGATTCGATACAACTTCCTCTTTTTTTTCAGGAAAAAACAATAAAGTGATCAATAACGCTAACGCAACAAGACCAACCACAAGAAGGATCCATGACTTATTTTTCTTGGTAGTACTTGCCATAACCGTAATTTTGATAATCGACTTGGTCTTTTTTTACACGATTCAAGACCGTTCCAATTACTCGTGCTCCATTTCGTTCTAATTGAATCTTACTTTTTCGAACTTCTTGTTTTTTGACAAAATCATTTCGAACCACCAAGACAACACCATCGCTAATTCGTCCAATAATTGACGCATCCATGGCCACATTCATCGGCGGAGTATCAATAATGATATAGTCATACGAATGACGAAGTTGACCAATAATACCTTCTAGTAATTCTCCTGATAATAGCTCTGTTGGATTTGGTGGAATCTTCCCCGCAAAAATCACATCTAAATTAGGAATCGTTGTGGCTTCAATAATATTACCAGTTTGATTGGATAATGCTTCTGAAAGTCCCATGACACGATGTTTCATAATAAAATATTTCTTTAAACTCGCTTTTCTAAGATCGGCATCAATAAGTAAAACTCTCTTATCCATTTGTGCAAAGCTTCTTGCTAAATTAAAAGAAGTCATTGTCTTTCCTTCATTTGGACTTGTACTAGTAATCGTGATCACTTTGACCCCTTCAGAATAAATCAAGTTCGTACGAAGTGTTTTAAATGGTTCTAAAGATAAAGAATCATTGGAGAGTAATCTAAGCCCTACTAAATTATTTTCCATGTTTCTCATCCTCTCTTCTTGATTTTTTAAAATCTAAATTACTGTCTTCTAAAACAACCGCTAAAACAGGAAGATCTAAAGCATTTTCTAGATCTTCTACTGATGTGATATTATCACTCAATACAAATCGTAAGAAAGTTACACCAATCATCAAGACAAGACCAGCAAGTCCCCCTAAAAGAGCCATTTTTGAACGTGACATCCCCAATCGTACTGGATTTTGAATGGCATTTTCTACAACATACGGTTGTTGTGCATTGATTTCACTCACAGAATCCATTCCATATTCCATCACTTCATTGGCGATATCTGCCGCAATCTTTGGAGATCCAGCAACCACTTGAATCTGCAAAATTCGTGTATCATCTGTATTCGTGATTGTTATCATATTTTTTAAAGTAGAAACTGTTAAATCCTCTGCCATTTCTTTTTCAGTTCCACTGTAACCATTAGATTGTATGGTCGTGCATACTCTTTCTAAAATAGGTCTTGATTTAAAAATGATTTCATAGTCCTTACTCAATTGTGATCCAATTTGTAAATCCTGTATGGAAATAGTAGAACTATTTCCCCGTAAATACACCAAGGCTGTAGATTGATATTCTGGTTTTGTTAAAAAGATTGAATATCCAAGTGCTAAAATCGTTCCTAAAAGAAAAGCTAAGATACATTGCATCCATTTAGTCTTTAATTTCAAAAAGAAAGCACGTAAATCTATTTCAATTTCATCGTTTTGTCCCTTAAAATTCTTTTCCGAATCCATATTTCTCTCCTTTTTTTTCGCATACTCTAGCTTAGTATATATTAAATTGAATAAAATTTCATGAATTTTAGTTATTTTTGTACTAAAAATTCATAAAAGAAAAGAAATTAGGTTAGATTTACATTCAATTTAAATCCGATCCATCTTGTATTCCTCATAAAATACATCAAAAAAAAGAGCTGAATACAGCTCTTATCGTGTAATTTGATTCACTAATTCTTCATCTTTAGGACTTGTAAGATTGTCAATTACTTTGCTTCCTGCCCCAGTCTTAGTCAATTTATAATACACTTGTCCTTCAGCTGGATGCGCATCATCCACAATATAATTATATGCATCAATTTCTACATCATACATCTTACCATCTTCACGATTGGTGAAGTAAGTATCAATCGGTAAAATACCATTGATATTTTCATAGGCTTGATTGATGACTGCCTCACAAGTATCACCACCTGCATCATCCACTAAGTTTAAATGAACACGAAGTGTTGCACTTTTCAAGTTGATCGTGGCATCTTCAACACCGCCAATCGTTGATACGGAATCTTTGATGGACTGAATATTTTCTTCTGTGATCTTAGGATCAAGATCCCCTTTTTGAAAACGATTCCCTACAACAGGTTCTCCTTGTCCACCCATACTCGTGAGTAATACATATCCTACAAAAAGACAAGGAATCGCAATTAAAATGACAGTAAACCAAACAAGCTTATGTCCTTGAGTGGGTGCATTGGGATTCTTTTTCTTCTTTGTTTTTGTTTGTTTTAATTTCGATACTTTGGCCATAACTTCTGCCTCCTAATATGTATTATATCACATATTTTAGCGTTTCTTTAATTCTTCTTGAATCAATTCATTCGTACGTTTTGGATTGGCTTGTCCTTTGCTGGCTTTCATCACTTGTCCCACTAAGAATCCTATCGCACGATCCTTTCCATTTTTAAAATCTTCTATGGATTGTGGATTGGCATCTAGAACTTGATTCACTAACGCAAGAATTGCCGAATCATCGCTCACTTGTTTCATGCCTTTTTCTTCAATGACTTGTTTCGGATCTTTTCCTTGCATCACTTCTTCAAAGACAACCTTCGCTTGTTTTCCACTGATTTCTTGATTCTCTACACAATTGATCAATGTCGCCAAATGTTTGGCATCACAAGGATTTTGATCAAATTTCAAATTATTTTTATTCAAATAGGCACTAACATCGCCAATGATCCAGTTTGCGGCTTTCTTCGCTTGTTTTGTATGTTTACATACTTCTTCAAAGAAATCTGCTTGATCACGATCAGCCACCAAAACTTTGGCATCATATGCATTCAATCCATATTCTTTTTCAAAACGTTCCATTCTTGCACTAGGAAGTTCTTCTAAATGATCTTGAATGTCTTGGATCCATGCGGCATCTAATTGAATTGGGAAGATATTTGGTTCTGGGAAATATTTATAATCTACAGACCCTTCTTTTTTACGCATCAAGACTGTTGTCTTTTGACTTTCATCATAACGTCTTGTTGCTTGAACAATTTCTTCACCTGCATCTAATAAAGCACTTTGTCTTTCAATTTCCGCTTGTACAGCTTTTTGAACATTCGCAATCGAGTTTAAGTTCTTGATTTCCGTTTTAGTGCCTAAGACATTTGGATCTGGACTCAAAGAAATATTGACATCACAACGCATGCTTCCTTCTTCCATCTTGACATCACTGACATTTAAATAGAATAAGTTTTTACGCAACGTTTCTACATACGCTGCCGCTTCTTTAGCCGTATGCATATCTGGTTTTGATACAATTTCAATCAATGGTGTCCCAGCACGGTTAAAGTCAATATACGTTCCTGTATCTTTATGAAATTGTTTTGCGGTATCTTCTTCCATATGAATACGTTCGATGCGAATTTTCTTTAGCCCATCTTCGCTCTCAATCATGACATACCCATCACTTCCGATGGGATGAAATTGTTGCGTAATTTGAAATCCTTTTGGAAGATCGGAATAATAATAATTTTTACGATCAAAACGAACCAGTGGATCAATGGTACAATGCATAGCCGTACAAGCTTTAATGGCCAAAGCCACAGCTTCTTTATTCACACAAGGTAAAGTGCCAGGATGCCCTAAATCAATCACATTGACACATGTATTCGCAGTTTGCCCAAAAGCTACAGGCGCACTCGAAAACATTTTTGTTTTTGTTTTTAATTCACAATGAATTTCAATTCCAATGGTTACATAGTAGTTCATGCGTTTACCTCCACAACTTGATTAGCCAATCCTGTTTCTTCTTCAATAGCACTGGCTAGATCAAACATCATTTGTTCTTCAAATGGTCGACAAGTCAAACTCACACCAAATGGACATCCTTCTTTTTTCCCTAAAGGCAATGTCATACTTGGATATCCAGAGAAATTTGCCAACTGCATATGTTCATTGGTAAAATCATCCGCTACAAAATTCAAATCTTGACTATCTTCAATCATTGGCGCAATGGTTGGCGCTGCCAAACAAAGAATCCCGTCACATTGTTCCAAACATTTCGCATACGATTCTACCAATAAACGACGAATCTTTTGTGCTTTTCGCAATAAGCGATCTTGATTTTCTTCAAATAATGAATAAGAACCAATCACAAAACGAGCCCGAACATAAGAAGAGAATCCTTCTGTTCTTGTATTTGTCATCACTTCATCCACACTGCTTCCATCTTTTCTTTGACCAAAACGAATTCCATCTAAGTTCGAATGATTGGCAGTAGCTTCCGCATTGGCAATCGTCTTATACACAGGGGCAATCAAATTCATATATTCTACAGGCATTTCAACATCTACAATATTGGCCCCACGATTTTTTAATTGTTGTACCAAAGTGTCAAAACTTTGTTTCATCGTTTCATCTTGGATATGATCTTGTACTGTTTTAAAGACCCCAATCGTCTTACCATGTAAGTCCGCATTTAAAGCTTGACTATATTGAGGAACTGGTAAAAAACTTGTCGTCATATCGTGATCATCACGTCCCGCCAAGACTTCTAAGGCTAAAGCCGCATCTTTTACATTGGTCGTAAAATAGCCAACATGATCCAAGCTTGATGCATAAGGAATGATTCCATAACGAGAAATACGACCATAAGTTGGTTTGACACCGACTGTTCCTGTATAAGCAGCTGGTTTTCTAACACTATCTCCAGTATCGGTACCAATGGCTAATGGAACACAATCACTAGCTACTAGTACTGCACTTCCTCCAGAACTTCCTCCCGAAATACGATCCAAGTCATAGGGGTTATGCACTGCGCCGGTTGCGGCATTTTTATTGGTACCACCCATACCAAGTTCATCCATGCTCGCTTTAGCGACAAAACAAGCCCCTGCTTCTCTTAATTTTTGTACAATAGTCGCATCATAAACAGGAATATAGTTTTCTAAAATCTTAGAACTTGCGGTTGTTTTAATACCTTTGGTATTGATATTGTCTTTTAAAACAACAGGAATATGATGAAGGACACCTTCTTTTCCTTCTATTTCCTCTAAAATCGTGACCGCTGCATTTAAAGCTGACTGACTTTTTTCAATTCTAGAAATCGCCTCTTTTGGGCTTACTGCGTTTTCAAATCTCATCTTATTTCACCACCTTTGGTACATGAACATGTCCCATGCGTACTTCTTTGACATTGGCTAACGCTTCTTCTTGGGATAAAACTTCATTCACTACATCTTCTCTTAAATACGTTGTTGGTGTTTCAAAAGGATACACCATTGGTTCAATATTGTCGGTATCAATCGATTCAAACAATGTCACTTGTTTTTCGACTTCGACAAAATCTTTTTTCAATGATTCGATTTCTTGATCATTTAAATCAAAACGAAGATCATTGGCTAACTTACGAAAATATTCCGTACTGAATTTTTCCATTTCTGTCTCTCCTTTATAATTTAGAAACGATAGTCGTTTCTTTTGTATTTTTTAAGCGCTGAATCATCGCATACACTTCTTCATCATTATAAACCGTAATCAAATACGTACAATCCGTATCCGTAAACGTATCCATACTTTCTTGGATGGTTTGACAAACCGCCAAGATTTCACTGGCTGTCTTACCATGAGCCGTCACTGTCAGATCCATCTTCTTCAATGATTTTTTTTCATAACGTGCTGTACCGACCACATACGTTTGATCCGGTAAGACCGTTGCGATATCTTGTTTAAATGTATTAAATTCATCAGCCGTCTCAGCATCAATCTTAGTAAAATTACTGCTTGGGATATTTACCCATTCTTCTTCAATTTTAGAAAATTGACTTTTAGTATCTTGGAAAAAGCCTTCATACATAAAATGTCCTTTGGATGTGTCATCTTGGGTATTCAATTGATAAGCCGCAATATAAATGGGAATATTTTTCGCAATCTCGTTATAACGTTCCCTCATATAAGACACAAGTTTATTACTCGTTACTTCGATATAATTCTGCATCACTTCTTCAGTAATCAAATAATCTTGGCCATCTTGTTCTAAGCTATCATTGACCACCATCGCCAAAGAAATTCCTTTAAGATGATCATTTTTATAAAAATCCAATTCATAAATATCCAATAAAATAGTAGCCCCTGTCACTAGTCCATTGCCAGTTTCAAATGCTTCTTCTCGTGCTGGATTTAAACCATTGGGATTGTCATCACGATTGGTTCCAAGCAATCCCCTTGAACCATCTGTCGCATCTAATGTATCAAAATCTAAGAAGACATGCGTACGAAAGCCAACATCTTGGGGTGAAAAATAATCTTTGGATAAATCCATCAATCCTTGTTCCATTTGAATTCTTAGATCCATATCCGAAATCAAGCCCACATGTTTGACTCTTGTATCACTAAATTGAAACGGTGTCATCGCTTCAAATTCGGCAATGGGATTGACGACATTATTATTAGAAGAACTAGAACAAGCTGTCAATGCGAGTGTGGCTAGTATCAAACAAAATTTATTGATGGTTCGCATGTTCTACCTCCTGTACAAATTCCTCTTCGCTCATCGTCTGAACGCCTAAACTTTGTGCTTTATCTAGTTTTGAACCTGCTTTGGTTCCATAAATCACAAGATCCGTTTTCTTAGAAACCGAACTCGTGACATTGGCCCCCAATGATTCTAAGATTTGTTTGGCTTCATTTCGCGTATATGTTTCTAAAGTACCCGTCAAACAAATCGTTTTATTGGTAAAACGACTTTGTTTGGTTTCTACTTTTTCTTGATGCATGCATAAGCCAAACGCTTCTAGATTGGCAATCAACGTTTTATTTTTTTCTTCTTCAAAGAAAGCCACGATATTTTGTGCTGTGATCAAGCCAATATCTTTGACTTGTACTAGCTCTTGCACACTTGCGTTTTGTATAGCAAAAAGATCACCAAAATGTTGCGCAAGGATCGAAGCTGCTTTTTTGCCCACTTGGCGAATGCCGAGTCCATATAATAAACAATCCAATGATTGTTTTTTACTATTTTCAATCGTATCCAACATCTTTTCTACCGATTTGGTTTGATACCCTCGTTTTTCTAATAAAGCTTCTTTATGCTCATGTAAACGATAAATATCTTCGATGGAATTTAAGAAGCCCCATCCATGAAGCTGTTCAATCTTTTTATCCCCTAAGCTATCAATATCCATCGCATCGCGACTGACAAAATGAATCATACTTTCAACGACTCGTGCAGGACAATCTTGGTTGATACAATAATGCGCAGCTTCTCCTTGAAGTCGAACAAGCTTTGAACCACATACAGGACAATGCGTTGGAAAATGGTAAGGAACTTGCGTTCCATCGCGTCGCTCTTTGATGGAACTGACCACCTCAGGAATGATCTCCCCAGCTTTTCTAACAACAACAATATCATGAATGCGTAAATCTTTTTGTCGAATCATGTCTTCATTATGCAATTGTGCTGCTTGTACAGTTGTTCCGGCAATTCGTACCGGTTCTAAGACCGCATTAGGTGTAATCTTTCCAGTACGTCCTACTGTGATTGCGATATCTAATAAACGCGTTGTCACTTCTTCGGCTGGAAATTTATATGCGGTTGCATATCTTGGTACTTTAGCTGTTGTACCGAGTTCTCTTTGTTTGGCAAGATCATTTAATTTAATGACCATCCCATCAATTTCATACGGCAATTGATCACGTTGCTTAGCAATCTCTTGAATATAGTCCCAAATTTCTTGAGATGATTGACAAAGCTTACGCATTGAATTGACTCGAAAATGCATCTTAGACATTGTTTCTAAAGCTTGTTCATGACTAATAACCCCTAAATCATGCGCATTTTGTAGCGTATACCAATAGGCATCCAACTTTCTTTGCGCACAGATTTTAGAATCCAATTGGCGGATAGAACCTGCAGCCGCATTTCTTGGATTGGCAAATAAAGCCAAGCCCTTTTCTTCTTGTTTGGCATTTAATGCTTCAAAGCTTTTTTTAGGCATATAGACTTCCCCACGCACTTCTACATGACGTGTCTCCGGAATATGCATAGGAATGGAACCAATGGTCTTAATATTGTTGGAGACATCTTCTCCTACAAAGCCATCTCCTCGCGTAATGGCTTTTTGAAAAGCGCCATTTTCATAAATCAAGGACATAGCCAAACCATCATATTTACATTCCACGATAAATTGTGGATCTTGTACAGATTGCGCAATGCGGTCCACAAAATCTTGGATTTCTTCAAAATTAAACACATTGCCTAGTGATAACATCTGTTGCTCATGCGCCACTTTTTCAAAGCCCTCTAAGACTTGACCAATAATGCGTTGACTTGGCGAATTGGCATCATAAAGTTCTGGATGTTTTTCTTCTAAGGCGATCAATTCTTGTAAAAGACGATCATACTCTTGGTCACTGACACTTGGCGCATCATAAACATAATATTCAATAGAATATTGTTCCAAGAGCTGTCGTAATTCTAATATTCTTTTTTCTTCCATAGTTAATCCCTCTTTTTATTATATCACGAAGAACACTTTTTTAAGGATGGATGCAACGCATTCAATTTTTTAACACCGATACCATGACCAAAGGCAATGGTCGCAATGGTTTTATCAATCCGTAAAACAACCCCTTCACCATAGACAGTATGCTCAATCACATCGCCTTTTCTTAATTTTTGACTGGATTTATTTGCGGATAAAGGACGTGTTGCTTGACTTGAAAAAGATGGCAAAACTGTTGTCTGTTTCTTTTTCGGTTCATCTAAACAAGAAGAAGGAATTTCCATTAAAAAGCGACTTGGCGTCTTATAATTTTCTAGCATATAGCTATATCCTTTATTATACGTAATCGTCAAATGACGCTTTGCTCTTGTCATTGCCACATAACAAAGTCGTCTTTCTTCTTCTAAAGATTTTCTGCCGCCTTCTTGAATCGAACGACTACTTGGCATAACCCCTTCATTAAAGTTGACTAAAAAGACGGTATCAAACTCCAAGCCTTTGGCCGCATGAATGGTCATCAAGGAAACAGAATCTTGAATGGTTTCTTGGCTTTTATCGGTAAATAAAGACACTTCTTGAAGATATGATTCTAATGTAATCTCGGGATCTTCTTTTTGACTTTGGGCAAGGTCTGCCTTTAATTCCTTGATATTTTCTAAGCGCTCAGTTTCATTTTCTTCTTCTAACATATGAATATAGCCCACGGTTTCTAAAACATAATCTAAATAGTCTTCTAACGCATAATCTTCGCGATGACTTTTTAGTGTTTCGATCATCGAAACAAAGCTTTCGCATTTTTTCTTCACAGAAGCACTGACATCTTTAGGATCTTTTAAGACTTCATATAAGTTGATATGTTCTTCATGCGCTTGGTCTTGAAACTTTTCAATGGTCTTTTGACCAATGCCGCGTTTTGGCACATTGATGACACGATTTACCGCAAGATCTAAAGAAAATTGTTGCGGATCATCTTTGTCTTTATCACATAACAATCGTAAATAACAAAGCGCATCTTTAATTTCTTGGCGTTCATAGAAACGAATGCCTCCATAAATCACATAGGGAATTTGAACTTGTCGTAAAACACGTTCAAAAGCACGAGAACTAAAGTTAGAGCGATAAAGAATCGCCATATCTTTATAATCCACATGGTTACGTTTTGCTTGAGCTATTTGTTTGGCCACATAGACTGGTTCATCTTGATCTTCTAAGGCTTCATGGACAATGATTTTATCATCTCCAGGAATTTGGGTATATAAATCTTTTTTAATACGGTCTTGGTTGAATTCAATTAACGCATTGGATGCGTTCAAGATTGGTTGAGTCGAACGATAGTTTTGGTCTAAGATAATCGTTTGACAAGGATAGAAATCTTGATCAAAACGTAAGATGATATCAACACTAGCCCCTCGCCACGTATAAATCGTTTGATCTGGATCTCCCACCACGCATAAATAGGAATCTTGAGATACAATCATACGTACAATATCATATTGAATCGGGTCCACGTCTTGAAACTCATCCACATGGATATAATCCAAGCGTCTTTGCCATTTATGGGCCACTTCTTTTTCCGTCTTTAAAAGATAATGGGCTTCTAATAATAAATCATCAAAATCCATCGCTTTCATTTCTTTACGACGTCGTTCATATTCACGATATAAAATCGCAATTTGTTCTTGTTCATCCGTATTGGCCATTTCAATGGCAGATTGCGGATCAATCTGTTCAGTCTTAAATCCAGAAATCATCCCTAAGACTTTGGGAAATGATAATTTTTTAAGATCATATCCAAAACGTTTATAGAAAGGACGTAAGATCGATTTTTGATCATCGGCATCTAAGATCGTAAAAGAACGAGGATAGCCAATACGATCAGCATCTTCTCGTAAGATACGCACACATAATGAGTGAATCGTGCTGACACGAATAGTTCTAGCTAAATCCCCTAATTGCGCACTTAAACGTTCTTTCATTTCATTGGTTGCTTTATTGGTAAAAGTGATGGCTAAAATTCGATTGGGCAAGATACCACATTCTTGAATCAAATAAACAATACGAGCCATCAATACTCTTGTTTTTCCACTTCCAGCTCCGGCAATGATGCGGATATGAGAATCCACAATGCTAGCAGCCTTTTTTTGGTTTTCATTTAATGTATCTAGTACAGAAGGTTTCATTTTTTTATCACCGTGTACTATTTTAACACAAAAAAGGATAGAATCATCTCTATCCTTCAGTAACTTCTTGAAATGTACTTTGCATAACGCATTGTTTTAAAAACATAAGATCCTTTTCATCATTACATACAATATGGAAAGCAACTTGATCTTGATTTTGTTCTAAGATGGCTTCAATGACATAGATCCCATCTTCCATATATTCATAAAGACGAACATTCTTTTGACCGATGTATTTTGGTTCGCTTTCTTTGACTTCTTCTTCATTTTCTAGAATCCATGTGTTTTTACTCGCTTGGATCAAGTATGACCATTCTCCTTGGTCTTGATAAGGTGACATCAAAATCAAAGATTGACTCACTGGATCATAGCTACGTTCGCATAGACCATTGGCTACAATCTTACAGTTTTCAAATAAGTGGTACACTTCTTTACAACGATATTGGATCACTTCCGTTTCCATATCTTTGGCATCTTGTAAAAGATCTTCACGGTCTAAACATTGACAAAGATAACGATATTGAGAAACTGGTAAAGCCATTGTCCTATCTTGTTCATGAGCCAATTCAATATAATCACAAATCGTATTAGCAGCTTTAATGGTCTTATCATTCATCAAGACATATTCCCCTGCCCCTTCTTTGGCAAGTAAAGTCAATGCGGCATTTTTATAAAATTGCGCATCTTTTTGCCAGCTATTCCAAACATAGAACATATCCATCAAATCATGAAGATGCATATCGGCAAATTCTTGAATATCAAGATCGCCAATGCTTGTTAAAATTCGTTGTGAATTTTCAATCGGCAAGAAGAACGTTTCATCATAAATATAGTTCATCTTCGCAATCGGACCTTGTTTTAAAAGAAGGCCGCGCAAATATTCCAATTCATCTTCATACACATGGACCAAACGATGAAAATCTTCATCTTGATCAAAATTAAGATCATCATAAAGATCATACTCTCCTGGGATCTCTTCTTGAAGTGCTTTAAAGAATTCTACCGAAAAGGCATGAAAACCAGCACCAGCATGTCTTGTATTGGCACTTAATATGATTTTGTCATCTTCTTCAGTCACTTTAATCTTTCCTTGGGGACAAGCATAGATTTCTACAAGATCGCCAAGATCTTCAATTTGAATTTCTTCTCGATGACATAATGCCCCTAATACTTCATAAATCTCATTTTTTTGGGCTTCTGTACGATTTTTACATAACAATGAAACAAACATGATGGTCCTCCTTTATCAGAATTTTTCACACAAAAGGGTACGAGTATTGTATAATACCCATATTGAAAAAGTATCGTTCACGGCAATGATTATATAATGGTTAGATTTGAAAATCAATGCACGTACGATTCAAGCAAAAGAAAGGAACCATTCTATGAATCAAATCAGTACAGATTGGCAAGATTATGAAGTCATCGATACCGGCAATAAAGAAAAACTAGAACGATGGAATCAAGTCATCTTACGTCGTCCCGATCCTGTTTGTATTTGGCCTTGCGAAGAACCAACTTCCCTTTGGCAAAATCCAGATGCGATCTATCATCGTTCCAAATCAGGAGGCGGGCATTGGCAAACCAATAAGCCCATCAAAGAATTCTGGACCATTGGTTATAAAGGATTGCGTTTTAAAATCAGTCCTACCGGATTTAAACATACTGGCCTTTTCCCAGAACAAGCTGCCAATTGGGATTTTATGATGAAAAAGATCCAAGATTCCAAGCGTGATGATCTTCGTATCTTAAATTTATTTGCGTATACAGGCGGTGCAACGATGGCTTGTGCCAAAGCCGGAGCCAAAGAAGTGGTCCACGTAGATGCTTCTAAAGGCATGGTACAATGGGCCAAAGAAAATATGGCTTTATCACATTTAGAAGACAAGACCATTCGTTTTATCGTGGAAGACTGTATCAAATTTGTCAAACGCGAACAAAGACGCGGTCGAACTTACCACGGTATTGTCATGGATCCTCCTTCATATGGTAGAGGACCTAAACAAGAACTTTGGAAATTAGAAGATCAATTATTTGAATTGATCGAAGAATGCCAAAAGATCTTAGCCGATGATGCCCTATTCTTCTTAGTCAACTGTTATACAACAGGATTTAGTTGTAGCACACTAGAAGAAACATTAAAAAGAACCGTTTATAAAGAAAAAGGAGGATCCATTGAATGTGGCGAAAACCTACTTCCTGTCACTCGTAACAATGGTGTCTTACCTTGTGGAATCTTTGGACGCTGGACCAATGACAAAAAGGACTAGCGTCCTTTTTTTATGATATGAACAAAAAAAGAGTGGAATCATCCACTCTATAGTTTCATCGCCACTTTATAAGCACCCCAAATCACGGTTCGTAAATTACCAACCTGTTTACAATCCCCCACAAGCGAAATATTCTTTCCTTCTTTTACTAAAGGATCAGGAATATATCCAACCGATCCGATCACGCTATCACAAGGAATCGTAAATTCTTTTTGATATGTATCCAAACAAATGATGGAACCATCTCTTACTTCTTTTAAACTTGTTTCTAAATAAACCGGCACTTTATGAAGCGCAAACCATTCTCTAAGATATGAGCTATTGGCTAAACAAACACCTTTTTGTGCTACAAGATCATTTTTCATTTCAATAATGATCGGATCTTTCTTTTGTAAAGCCAATTCATATGCGATTTCACACCCTGTTAAGCCACCACCAATCACAGCCACTCGTTGACCCACTGGGGTTCCTTTTAAATAGTCACAAGCTTCAATGATTTTTTCATGCCCTGGTACATTTTTCATAATCCGTGGTTTTGATCCGGTAGCAATCACAACGGGATCCGGTAAGAAATCTTCAATAGAATGAATTTCTGTATCCAAATGAACTTCGATATTTAAAATATCCATTTGATGACGATACCATGTCAACAAATCTCGTAACTTACCTTTATATGATTCAGCGCTAGCCGGAATAAAAGTACCACCAAGCACATGACTCTTTTCATAAATAATTGGTGTATGACCTCGTAATCGACAAACACGAGCCACTTCCATCCCGCCAATACCACCATCAATGATATGAACCGTTTTTGGTTCTTTGGTTTTTTCAATATAATGCGTATTCCACTGCATCATTTCCGCATTAATGGCACAACGAGCCAAATGCAAGCTATCTTCTAAGTCTTGGGCATTGGCAACTCCTTTATAATGTGACATTGTAAAACAGCCATTGTGACATAGAATACAAGGACGAATCTCTTCTTCTTTGTCTTCTAATAATTTAGTGATCCAACAAGGATCAGCCAAAAATTGACGAGCAAAGCCTGCACCATCAAGTTTTCCTTGGGCGATAGAGTCTGCCGCAGTTCTTGGATCCAAACGACCCGCACAGACAACAGGAATACGAATAGCTTCTTTTAATGTTTCCACATCTTGTAAATTACAATTTTCTGGCATATAGATGGGCGGATGTGACCAATACCAAGCATCATAGGTGCCATTATCACAATTCAACATATCATAGCCTGCTTCTTGAAGATAGCGGGCTGCTTTTTTTGATTCTTCCATATCACGACCTACTTCGATATAGTCTTCCTCAGGCAAAGCCCCTTGACGAAAGCCCTTGGTTTTAGAAATGACACTATAACGAAGCGATACTGGAAAATCATCGCCACAAACTTTTTTAATGGCTTGTACGATTTCTACCGCAAAACGATATCGATTTTCAAACGATCCTCCATATTCATCGGTTCTATGATTGACATATTTTAACGTAAATTGATCTAGCAAATAGCCTTCATGGACCGCGTGAATTTCCACGCCATCCACCCCTGCTTCTTGGAGCAGTTTTGCGCTTTTGGCAAAAGCTTGGACAAATTCATGAATTTCTTCTTTGGTCATGGCCCTAGAAGGTACGACATCTGACCAACGATTGCTGGAATCAGAGGCAGAAGCGGTAATTTTATCTAAATCCATGACTGGTTTAGCTAAAGTGTGTAACACTTTATTGGTATAAATCTTTTCCATCATTTCACTGACCGCAAAGGATCTTCCAAAACCTGCAGTCAATTGAACGAAAAGCTTGGCACCTGTTTTATGAAATTCAGGCATCCATGCCTTTAAGTCTTGAAACATCTTTTTGTTTTTGTATAATCATTGGCCAAACATCGGATTATAGACAGGTTGGCATCCAGGTAATACAAGGCCTGCATTATTTTTGGCCACTTCTAAGATAAAGCGTGCTCCCTCTTTATCAAAATGATTCTTTTCCATCCAACCGAATAAATCAGTTCCTCCCATTGATGTCAAAACGATCCGATTTTTAATTTCGCATTGACCAATTTTCTATGGGGTAAATAAGGGTTCTAAATTCTTATCCATGATGATATCTCCTATTTTTTATGAGTAATCTTTCTTCAATTTTACCACAAAAAAATCTCTAAAGTGACGCTCACTTTAGAGACATTTATTGATCAAGTGTCATGACATAAATATCAATATCTTTAAATTCATACGACTTGATATAACATAAATCCAAACAATTTTGGACTTGTTGCGGTTGTAGATCTGTATGCAAGAAATTTTTGACCTTGGTCTTTTTATTTTCTTTATAAAACGCGCGTTCAATCATCGTTTGTCCTTGTTTCATCGTCTTTGCGATGGCCGGTAATAAGACGCTCTCTTCTTTTTTAACACCCATCAAAATATTTTTTGCTTGATCATAAGCAAAAGGGCGCAATACATGGCGAAAGGAAACGGGAAAATCCATCGTTTGTTCTAGCCATTTGGAATCCATTTTTCCCCAATACGCAAAGC
>Kit_p2__coassemble_1202_pt1 | contig 18594 bp, 21 predicted proteins | sample Kit_p2__metabat2_low_PE_059 | metagenome-assembled genome bin Kit_p2 | reverse complement strand
GCACCTGCCTTGCACGCAGGGGGTCATCGGTTCGATCCCGATACGCTCCACCATTATACAAATAAAGTCTTCGTCAGAGGACTTTTTTATTTTTTCAGATGTGATATGATAAGCATACATAACGCATTCTTAACATATAATGAATTTTCAAATTATTGACATCAATCATCATGTCCATCCAATTCATGATTCCCTATTCATCCTTGTCTGCATCGATTCATTACGATCTAAAAAAGGGCAACTATATCATGATTTATGGATGGTTTGGTACGAACTCTTTGCATCTTTACGCATACCCATATGGATTTTGACACGAGATAGTCCAGAAGATAACTTACAAATTAAATCGTTATATCATTCGCAATTAAAATATGCGACTTGTATCGACCTCTCTCTTTATCAACAATTACATGCTTATAAAATTAAAGAAGTCTTTTCTAAGCCGTATGCCATGGTTTACCCTTATGCATATATTATATATGATCATCATATTTATAAAACAATCAAGCGAATGAACATGAATACAATTTGTGATTTATATTTAGCTGTTTTAGACATAAAATACCGAAAGTTTGTATCCGACTTTAAAGCCAAAATAAAAAGATGAGATTTCTCATCTTTTTTATTCTTTTCCTAATAGTTTGAACATATTCTTCTTATATACTTCTACTCCAGGTTGATCAAATGGGTTAGAATCATTCATCAATGTTGTCATCGCAATCGCTTTAAAGAAGAACATACACATATTTCCAAAACTATATGCGCTCATATCTGGCATCGTTAAAATGATATTTGGCACGTTTCCTGTTTCTTCATGCGCTTGTAATGTTCCTTTGGCAGCCATCTTATTTGCCCAATCAATGCTCTTACCTGCTAAATAATTCATACCATCCGCATTGACATCATCATTAGGGAAAACTAAATCTAATGCTGGTTTTTCTACATATAAATTAGTTTCAAATAAAATTTTCTTTCCATCTTGTACAAATTGTCCCATGGAATGAAGATCTGTAGAGAAACAAACTGAATCAGGTAAAATTCCTTTTCCATCTTTTCCTTCACTTTCTCCAAATAATTGTTTCCACCATTCCGCTACCATTTGCATTTGGAATTCATAGTTAACAAACAATTCTACATCATAACCTTGATTTTGAAGAATACGACGTGCTACCGCATAAGCATATGCATTATTTTTATCAAGATCTGCCATGCTGTATTTTTCCATACCATCATATAAACCTTGTAATAAAGCATCTGTATCAATGCCAGCCACCGCAATTGGTAATAAACCTACTGGTGTAATCACTGAGAAACGTCCGCCAATATTATCTGGGATTACAAACGTTTCATATCCTTCTTGTGTTGCTAAAGCTTTTAATGTTCCACGTGCTTTATCTGTTGTCGCAATTATTCTTTCACTTGCTTTATCACCATATTTTTCTTCCATAAATTGTTTTAAAATACGGAAAGCCAAAGCAGTTTCTGTTGTTGTTCCTGATTTAGAAATGACATTGACTGTTACTTCTTTATCTTTGATATAATTCATTACTTGTGCAATATAAGTCGATGAGAAAGTATTTCCCATAAAAATAATTTCTGGTTTCTTATCCGCATATAAACCATTAATCATTTCAATCGCTGCACGAGATCCTAAATAAGAGCCACCAATACCGCAAACGATAAATACATCGGAATTTTCACGAATACGCTTTGCACACTCTTTCATTCTTGCATATTCTTCTTTGTCGTAGTCTCTAGCCCATGTCAACCAACCAATAAAGTCATTTCCTTTACAAGTTCCTTCTTCTAAAGACGCATGAATTTGATTGACTACATTTTGATAATCTTTTACATTTTCTTTTAAATGTGTGTGAGTTAAATCTAATTGAATCATTGTGTTCAACCTCCAGTTGTTTTAATTATACCACTTTTTTTTGATATTGTATGCTATAATACTAACACATATCAAAAAGGGGGGAAGCATATGATTCCTTCATCTCTATTCCCGCTTGTTGTTGCTTTGGTAAGTAATATAGTTGCGCAAATTGCGAAAACAGTAGTATATTATTATCGTTCTGGGAAATGGGATCTACATTGGGTCATTGCCAGTGGTGGCTTTCCAAGTTCACACTCTTCTACAGTTACCGGTCTTTCTATGGCCATAGGTATGCAAGAAGGATTTGATTCAGCCATCTTTGCAGTCACTTTTATTTTTTCTTTTATCGTCATGTATGATGCATGTCATGTCCGTTATTATTCAGGGAAAAATATCGCATTGACACAGCAACTTGTAAAAGACTTAAAAGAAACAGGATCGGTTCAATTAGATGATCCTATCTATCAAGAACAACTCAAAACAATTCTTGGTCATAAATTCGTTGAGGTAGTTGGCGGCTTTGTTGTTGGCCTTATTATCCCACTTCTATTTATGCCTGTATTTTTATGATTGGAGATGAATTCATGCCAAACGAAAAAGAGATCGAAGCATGCCTTGACAAGATTCGTCCTTACATTCAACATGATGGTGGGGATATTGAACTTTTAGGCATTGATGAACATGCTTATGTGTATGTAGCTTTCCGCGGTGCCTGTGCTGGCTGTATGATGGCCGCCGAAGATTTCTCAAGTGGAATTAAATTGATCCTTATGGAAGAAGTCAAAGGAATTCGCGACGTAATTTTAGTTGGATAACCAAAAAACCAATTCTCACAGCTTGTGAAAATTGGTTTTTTTATATCATTTTTGGCAAATAATACCGAATCATCTTCTCCCACCAAGGCCAATCATGATTCACATCAAAGCCCCATGGATCAATCCAAGCATGAATCCCTTTGATTTGAAGAATCTTTGACAATTCATATAATTGTTCTTTACATACTTCTTCATAAGCCCCTTGTCCAACCGTAAAGATCATCTTTGATTGATTCAATAAGCAAACTTGTTCTCGTTCCATTTCTTGAAGATATGCACATGGATTATTTTGTTTAGTCAATGCATTTTGGAATCCTACATAATACATACTCATATCATAGATGCCCGAAATGGCTAAGACTCCATCAAAAAATTGTGGATAACGAAAAAAGAAGTTAGCCGCATGATATCCGCCTAAGCTAGCGCCAATACATATGCTTTTCATACCCTTGGGATAGTTTATCTTTTGATATACACTTGGTCTTAATTCAAATAAAACATATTGTACCCATCGCTCATGAAGAGAAATTCTCTCTTCTACTGAGGCATCACTCGACCATGTTTGAGCATCAATGGAGTCCACGGTACAAAATCGAATCTTTCCTGCTAGAATCAAATCATCCACTTGTTCAAACATCTGGCGATCTTCCCATTCAAAAAAACGTCCATCTTGACAAGGAAACACAAAACATAATTTCCCAGATGTACCATATAATTTATATTCCATATCTCGATCAAGAAAAGTAGAATGCTCCTTAAAATATTGTCCTTTCATAAAACACCTTTATATATACTAGAATTGTAACATAATTTATTGAGTTTTTATGTCGTTTGGCTTATAATGAGCATGTTTTTTTAGACAGAAAGTGAGGGACAGCTGTGTCCAATCAAGAAAAAATTTTAAATATTGCCGTCATCGCCCACGTTGATGCCGGAAAAAGTACTCTAGTTGATGCTTTTTTACGTCAAAGCGATGTTTTTAGAAATAACGAAGAAATCGTAAACTGTATCATGGACTCCAATGATCTTGAAAGAGAACGTGGTATTACTATTTATTCGAAAAACTGCTCTGTTATTCACAATGGGGTAAAAATCAACATTGTTGATACACCAGGCCATGCCGATTTCTCCAGTGAAGTAGAGCGAATCATTCGTACTGTAGATACAGTTATTCTATTAGTCGATGCTAGCGAAGGTCCAATGCCGCAAACACGCTTTGTTTTAAGTAAAGCATTAGAAATTGGTCTAAAACCAATCTTATTGATCAATAAAATCGATAAAAAAGACCAACGCGCAGAAGAAGTCGTAGATGAAGTATATGAATTGTTCTTGGATCTTAATGCGACAGATGAACAATTAGACTTCCCTATTCTTTATGGAATCGCACGTGAAGGAATCGTACAATACGATTTAAACACACCAAGCACAAATATCGATCCATTATTCGATACTTTGTTAAAACATTGCGATGTCTATCCTGACTTAGATGACCAACCTCTACAAATGCAAATTTCCGCATTGGCTTATGATGAATACATCGGCCGTTTAGGAATCGGAAGAATTTATAAAGGTGTGCTTAAACAAGGCCAATCTTATATTCGTTGTAATCAAGGAGATGTTCAAAAGCGAGAACAAATCTCTAAATTATTTGTCTATAAAGGATTATCTCGTACCAATGTAGAAGAAGCACATAGTGGAGATATCGTTGTTGTCGCCGGTATGCCAGATATCAGTATCGGAGATACCATCTGTGATCCTGATCATATCGAACCAATGGAACATATCGAAATTGAAGAACCAACTCTATCCATGAACTTCCATGTCAACTCTAGTCCTTTTGCCGGAAAAAGCGGAAAATATGTAACAAGTCGTAATATCAAAGAACGTCTTGAAAAAGAATTAGAAGTCAACGTTGGATTAAAAGTAAAACCAACAGACAGTGCTGATTGTTTCAAAGTCAGTGGTCGTGGAGAACTTCATATTTCCATCTTAGTTGAAAATATGCGTCGTGAAGGCTTCGAATTAGCTGTATCTAAACCAGAAGTCATCTTACACCTTGATGAAAATGGTCATAAAGTAGAACCTGTGGAAGAAGTTGTATGTATTGCCCCAAGCGATTACTCTGGTACAATCATCAACAAATTAAACCTACGTAAAGGGGTCATGCAAGATATGGAAGAAGAAAACGGCTATGCTCGTATTACATATCAAGCACCTACACGAGGCTTATTAGGATTTAGAAGCGAATTCATTAATGATACACACGGTGAAGGAACTATGGTCCGCCGTATTTGTGGATATGAGCCTTATAAAGGTGAAATTGCTCAACGTATGCAAGGTGCTATGATTTCTACAGAAACAGGTGCTGCCATGACTTATGCTTTATGGAACTTACAAGAACGAGGTTCATTATTTATCTCACCTCAAACAGAAGTGTACGAAGGAATGATCATTGGTGAAAGTGCTAAAAACATCGACTTAGATGTCAATCCTTTAAAAAATAAAAAATTAACAGCTATTCGTTCTAGTGGACGTGATGAAGCGATGTTATTGACACCGCCACGTATCTTCTCATTAGAAGAAGCATTAGAATGGATCAACGATGATGAACTTGTTGAAGTTACACCTGATGCGATTCGTATTCGTAAAAAAGGGTTAACCGCTCAAGATCGTCGTAACTTATATCGTGCTAAAATGGCATCCAATCAATAGGAAATTCATAATTTCCTATATCAATAAAAACCCCATATCCTGATAAAAGGTATGGGGTTTTCCATTTTATAAACCACTTTTTCATGAGTGGTTCTTTTTTTATTGAGGTCCTCTTGCTAAAAATACAGTATCACTTTTTTGTTGTACTGATTCTAAACAATCTAACAATTCCTTATCGTCACTTGATGCATGATGCACTTCAATCAAAATATTTTCTTGGAGTTCTAACATTGCCTTGTTTAATTCTTCCCAAGAATGAATATGCTTATCTTCTAGTGAAAGCAAAGAGGCAATCATAGAAGGTTCATTTTGATCTTTCAGTTTGACACAATCAATTTGAATTCGTCTCATTCTTGTTCCCCTTGTTCAAATTGAGCATTATATAGTTTTTTATAAAAACCATCTTTTGCCATCAGTTCATCATGATTTCCAACTTCAATAATATCTCCTTGATTCATGACAATAATATTGTCCGCATTACGAATCGTCGAAAGTCTATGCGCAATCACAAAGCTCGTACGTCCTTTCATCAATTCATCCATTCCTTTTTGAATCAATACTTCCGTACGCGTATCTACCGAACTTGTTGCTTCATCTAAGATCAAGATCTTAGGATCTGCCAAAAATGCTCTTGCGATTGTTAATAATTGACGTTGTCCTTGACTAATATTTGAACTTTCATCGTTTAAAACCGTATCATAGCCATGATCTAAAGTGCGGATAAAATGATCAACATGGGCTGCTTTTGCTGCTTCAATAACTTGTTCATTGCTCGCATCTATTTTTCCAAATCGTAAATTATCTAAAATCGTTCCTTCAAATAACCAAGCATCTTGTAAAACCATTCCCACTAAACTTCTAAGATCATGACGTGTCATGGTCGTAATATCGTGTCCATCAATATAAATAGTTCCTTGATTCAATTCATAAAAACGCATTAATAGCTTCACAATCGTTGTTTTTCCAGCTCCCGTTGGTCCTACGATTGCTACTGTTTGTCCTGGTTTAATATACATAGAAAAATCATGAATCACCGTTTTATCCGGTGTATATCCAAATCGTACATTTTCAAATGTAACTTGCCCTTGAATATTTGAATCATGTAGATCTAAGTATGCTTGAGCATCTTCTATTTCTTCTGGTTCATTTAAAAATTCAAATACTCGTTCTGCAGCTGCCGCTGTCGATTGTAACATATTCATCGATTGAGAGATTTGATTGATCGGTTGTGTAAAGTTTTTCGTATATGTGATAAACGATTGAATATCCCCAATCGCAATTTCTCCACGAATGGTTAAGATACCACCAAATATACAAACCAACACATATCCAATATTCCCAATCAACGTTGTTAAAGGCATCATCAACCCAGATAAAAACTGTGATTTCCAAGCACTTTGATATAAACTTTCGTTATACTCCTTAAATTGGGCAATACTATCTTCTTCCCCACTAAAAGCCTTAACCAAAGTATGCGCACTATACATTTCTTCAATATGTCCATTTAAGATTCCTAATGAACTTTGTTGTTGTTTAAAATAGTTTTGACTACGTTTGACAACGAACATAACTGTCATGACAGACAAAGGAACAACAATCAATGCTAGCAAAGTCATTTTCCATGAAATGCTAATCATCATGGCCAAGAAACCAAGAACTGTCACCGCATTTGTCAATAAAGAAGATAAGCTTTGATTCAATGATTGTACAACCGTATCAATATCATTGGTAAATCGACTAATAACATCTCCATGTGCATGATTATCAAAATAAGAAAGGGGTAAACGATCAATCTTTTGATTCATTTCTTGACGCAATTGATACCCCATTTTATTAGATACACTAGACATCAAAAATCCTTGTAGGAAAGAGAATGCCATACTAGCAGCATATAAACCAAATAATATAAGAATGATTTGTAAAATTTTATCAAAGTCAATACCACCAGTTCCTAGTACCGAACGCATAAAGCCTTCAGCAACTTCAGTGATGATATTCCCTACGATCTTCGGTCCTACAACAGAGATAATAACACTAGCAACTGCTGCTACAAGACCAAATAGAAAAATGAATTTATAAGGGGATAAATAATGAGCAATTTGCAACATGGTTCCCTTAAAATTCTTAGCTCTCTCATGAGAAGCTTTTCCATGATGTCCCATGGCCATCGCCGGTCTTTTATTTTGACTATGCATTGGCTAACTCCTCCTTTGAAAGCTGTGAAGAGGCAATCTCTTGATATACCTTACACGTTTTCATCAATTCTTCATGCGTTCCTTTTCCAACCATTTTTCCTTCATCTAAAACAATGATCTGATCCGCATGTAATATCGTAGAGATACGTTGTGCGACAAGTAAAACTGTACTTTGTGTTTTTTTACAAGAACGTAATAACGCCTCTCGTAATGCCGCATCTGTTTTATAATCTAATGCGCTAAATGAGTCATCAAATATATAAATTTCAGGTTGACGTACGATAGCACGAGCAATAGACAATCGTTGTCTTTGCCCACCAGATACATTGGTTCCCCCTTGAGCGATACTTTCATTGATACCCAATGGTTTTTGAGCCACAAATTCCTTAGATTGAGAAATAGTTAACGCTTCCTGAATATCTTCTACACTAGCTTGTGGATTGGCATATTTTAAATTTGATTCAATCGTGCCGGATAATAAAATTCCTTTTTGTGGTACATATCCAATGCGATCTCTTAGATCTTTTTGAGATAAATTACGAACATCTTGTCCATCGATTTCAATGGACCCTTCACTCACATCATAGAATCGAGGCACCAAATTGATTAATGTACTTTTTCCTGATCCAGTACTTCCAATCAATGCTGTGACTTGTCCTGGTCTTGTTTCAAAATTAATATCTTCTAATACATTTTCATCGGCACCAGGATAGGCAAAAGAAACATGATTAAATTTAACATGAGCTCTTTGTGTGGCATCAATATGTTGTGGTGAAGTTGGATCAATGATAGCAGAATCGGTATCAAGAATTTCCACAACTCTTTGTAAAGAGACATTGGCACGTGGAATCATGATGGATACCATCGTGATCATGAGAAAAGACATAATCACTTGCATCGCATACTGCATAAAGGCCATAATACTACCTACTTGAATGGCTCCCGTATCAACTTGTTTGGCTCCAAACCAAAGTATCAATAATGTCGTTCCATTGAGTAAAAAAGTCATCAAAGGCATCATTAACATCATTGCTCGCGTCGTAAAAATACTAATTCTTGTGATATCGTGATTCGCATGTTCAAACTTTTCTGCTTCAATCGATTGATTGTTGAATGCTCTGATAACTAACATTCCATCCAAAATTTCTCGTACGATACTATTCATTTTATCTAATAGCTTTTGCATGACTTTAAATTTTGGCATGACTATCATAAACAACGACATAACGATTGATAAGATCATGATGACACATAAAGCAATGATCCATGTCATATTTGCTTCTGAATTCATCACATGAATCAAAGCACCAATTCCCATGATCGGAGCATAGACAACGATTCTTAATACCATCACAGTTGCCATTTGTATTTGTTGAATATCATTGGTTGTACGCGTGATCAATGTCGATGTATTTAAAGAATGGAAATTCTCATTAGAAAAATAAGTAACTTTTTCAAATACATCTTGGCGCATATTCTTGGCAAATCCCGAAGCAATACGAGCTGATAATAATCCCACTAGAATTGCACAAATAGCACTACACAAAGCATAACCAAGCATAATGAAACCACTACGTTTGATATATGATTGTTGAATATTCTCAATATTCATTCCCAATTTTTGATATTCATTTTTCACTATCTGCGCACAAGCACTTGTCACTGTCGTTTGACCCAACGATTTAATTTGTTTTTGCGCTCTTTCTCGATATGTTTCGATGCCATTTTGCATCAACATCACAGGGATCTGACTAGGCTCTTTAGCATCTTCTAATATAGAAAGAGAAATCATTTCTAATTCCATTAAATCCGATTCCAATGATTCATACATTGTTTCATCAATATCATTTAAAACATAAATATTTTCTGTTTTTAATGCAGGAATCTCTTCAATTTCTTCACTTGTTGCCTTATTTGATGTCAATAATGTATAGCTATCTTCTAACACATCTTGTTGTTCTGAGGTTGCGATACCATATAACGATTCAAAAGTGGATTGACGCATTTGTTGATAGACACCATCTTCGATTCCCTGGTTTTGAATCCCTTGATTGACAATATTTTGCATATAATCTGGCAGTGTCAATTCGCAATATGCTTGTCCAAACAATAAAGCAACGACCATGATGATTGAAATCCAAAAAGGTTTTAAATACTGTATTAACTTACGCATGTTGTTTCTCCACAAATTCTATAATCTTTTGTAAGATTCTTTCAAAATTTTCACAATCTTCATCGCCAAGTTCATCTAAGAAACATTGAAGCAAAGAAAGATGTTCTTGCCATTTCTGATCCATTTTCTCTTTAAATTCATCTGTCAATTGAACATAAACTGTTCTTTGATCTTGTTTTGACCGAACTCTTCTAACCCAATTGTTTTTTTCATACCCAGAAATAATCTGACTTACAGCAGCCGGTGTAATACCTGCTTTTTGTGCCAATTGAGACATGGTAATCAACGACTCTTGATTTCCACAATGAATATGACGCAATAACATCAAATCTCTTGGTCGGACTTTATTAAATGAATTTCTTGATTTTCTAACATATTCCATCAACATATATGCGGATTGATGGATCAAATCAATCGTAGATTCTCGATTCATTCTTAACCTCCTTAAGTAGCTTAACTATCGCATGTTGTAAATATTATCGTAATTTTTTCATTTTTTCAAGAGATAAAAAAAGTAGATCCAAGATCTACTTTTCTACATTCAATTTACTTAACACTTCTTCTAATTGAGAACGCGTCAATTCCAATTGTTCTTGATATTTATTTAATTTTTCTTTTTCCTGAGCTACTTTTTGTTCAGGGGCTTTGGCGATAAAATTCGCATTATTTAACATACCAGAAGCACGTTTGATTTCTTTTTCTAAGCGAGTTACTTCCTTAGAAAGCTTCTCTTTCTCTTCTTCTAAGTCAATCAAATCATCCATTTTCACAGTCAATACCGCATTTTCAATCGTTCTTGCAAGTACATCATCCGTATCAAATTCACTAACAACTTGTGCATGACACATCTTTTCCAAGATTCCTTGTGCTTCTTGACTTAAATTCATCACTTGTCCTTGTTCATCATGTAAAGAAATCATCAAATTTTCACTTGGTTTCATACCATAGCTAGTTTTGATTTCACGAACCGTTTGAATTGTAGAAATTGTTAAAGCCATTTCTTCTTGTTCCTGTGTGCTTGTTTCAAATTCAATCAATTCTGGCCATGTTTCTAAATTCATGCTTTCTTTATCGTGAGGTAATGATAAATAAATTTCTTCGCTCACAAATGGCATAAATGGAGAAATCAATTTCAAGCAAGCCATCAAAACGGTATATAACACCGCTTTTGTATTCTCAACAACATCAGCATTATCACTATATAAAGTTGCTTTACTTAACTCAATATACCATGAGCAGAAATCATCCCAAATAAAGTTATACAATTCATTTCCGACCATAGCTAGTTCATAACGATCCATGTTCATAGAAACATGTTCGATTACCGTATTCAAACGAGAAAGGATCCATTTATCAACACTGTTCAAATGTTCAACACACAATTGAGGTTTTTCATCTTGAATTTGCATTTGTACATAACGAGATGCATTCCAAATTTTATTGATAAAGTTCCAACTTGCATCGACTTTTTTATCATCATAACGCAAATCTAGACCTGGTGTAGAATTAGTCGTTAAGAAGAAACGTAACGCATCCGCTCCCTTTTCTTGAATAACATCCATCGGATCAATCCCATTCCCTAAAGATTTAGACATTTTACGTCCTTGTGTATCACGAACCAAACCATGGATCAATACATCTTTAAATGGACGATTATTCATGCAATAACGTGTTTGGAAAGCCATACGAGCCACCCAGAAGAAAATAATGTCATAACCTGTTACTAGAACATCATTTGGAAAATATCTTTCAAGGTCAGCTGTATCTTCTGGCCAACCTAGCGTACTAAATGGCCATAAAGCACTTGAGAACCATGTATCTAAAACATCTTCGTCTTGTTCCCAATTTTCAATATCTACTGGATCTTCCATTCCTACATAAATTTCATGTGTTTCTTTATTTGTCCATGCTGGAATTCGATGTCCCCACCATAATTGACGTGAGATACACCAATCTTCAATATTCTCTAGCCATTGTTCAAATGTTTTATTAAAGCGAGCTGGAACAAAGTTAATTCTTTGATCTTCAATTTCTTGATTTTTTAATACTTCTTCTGCCAATGGCTTCATTTTAACAAACCATTGTTTACTTAAATATGGTTCAACAATGACACCCGTTCTTTCCGAATGTCCGACTTGATGAAGATGTTCTTCGATATGGTCTACGACACCTGCTGCTTCAAAATCCGCAACCAATTGTTTACGACATTCAAAACGATCCATACCTGCGTATTTATGACACATCTCATTCATCGTTCCATCTGGATTCATACATACTGGCATTGGCAAATCATATTTTTTCGCCAACATGAAGTCATTTGGATCATGGGCTGGTGTACATTTCATGACCGCTGTACCAAAAGACATATCAATATAATCATCAGCCATAATTGGTAATGCATCCCCATTTGCAGGGTTGATCGCATGATATCCTACAATGTCTTTATAACGTTCATCATCTGGGTGAACAAAGATTGCTTGGTCCGCAAACATTGTTTCTGGACGTGTTGTCGCGATAACAAGCTCTTGTCCCGTTTCTACCACTTTATATTTAAAGTAATACATATGTCCCATGATTTCTTTATGTTCTACTTCAATATTTGATAATGCCGTTTTTGCTTCAGGATCCCAGTTAATGATACGTTCACCTTGGTAGATCAAACCATCATTATATAAATCTACAAAGACTTTACGAACCGCATGAGATAATCCTTCATCCAATGTAAAACGTTCACGACTATAATCTAGTGAAAGACCTAATTTAGCCCATTGACTACGAATCGTAGAAGCGTATTCTTCTTTCCATTCCCAAGCTCGATCTAAAAACTTTTCACGACCAATATCATAACGAGAAATTCCTTCTGATTTTAAACGAGCATCTACTTTAGCTTGCGTTGCGATTCCTGCATGGTCCATACCTGCTACCCATAAAACGTCATATCCTTTTAATCGTTTATAACGACATAAAATATCTTGTAACGTTGTATCCCATGCATGTCCTAAATGTAGTTTTCCTGTAACATTTGGTGGAGGAATTACGATGCAATAAGGACGCTTTTCCATATCCCCAGCTGTAAAATACCCTTTTTCTAACCATTTGTCATACAGACCTTCTTCTACTTTAAGATGATCATATTTACTATCTAACATTCACTTTCCTCCTATTCATAAAAAAAAACACATCCTTAACAAAGGACGTGTTAACGTGGTACCACCTTTTTTCGCATAAATGTATGCCTCATTCACATAACGCTGTGTCTGCGTATTTTCCTACTATATTGTTCAGAAAATCTGCTCCTAGACTACCTTCATTTTCTTCTTCTACTTCTTTTCCACCAATTCAGAAGCTCTCTATCAGCAAGATTAGAAAATTACTCCTTCTATTCAAAGCATATATGTATTCAGTTTACCAAAATCATTTGAGATTTCAAGCCAAAATTTCAGATTCTTCTTCATCCAAATGCATCGCATCCATCTTTTCTTGATATTTTTGTGCTTTTTCAACTAAATTCATTTTGTTTCCAATTTGTAAAACTTTATTAAAATACAATCGAGCTACCACATAATCTTCTTCAACAAAAGAAATCAAAGCAATATAATAACTCGCATCCACAATTTGGAAATTAAACTGTGCTCTTTGAAGATTTTGAAGATAATACTTTTTACAAGTATTCAATTCTCCATCCATCAAATCAATTTTATTTTGAATAGACCCCACTTCAGCACTTTGAATCATCACACCTGTTTGCCCAAATCCTAAACGAATCTTAGAAGCTTCTTCTTTACAGCGATGTAAAGCTTCTTCATCTTTTAATAAATAATTAATATATCCCATCAAAGACCAGTAATTTAACGAACTACTAGCATCTCTACGAGGATAATTGATCAAGAAATCTTGTGCTAATTCCGGATCATCCAAATAAATCAAACATTGAGCCAATAAAGTTTGATTCTTAATTTTAATCTTGCCTTTACGTGTTGAAAAATAAATAATGGCAGAAGCACAAGCTTCAGGATCACATTTTTCATATAATAATGCGGTGATCGGTAAAAAACTTTGTGCACGATACCGCAATAAAGCGTTAAAGACAAACATAAAGAATAATAATGCCAACATCCATATCATGAAGTTATCTACAAATACAATGATACATCCAATAGCGACCATTCCTAAAATATATAGACTTGTCATTCGATCCGCATTTCTACGGCACTCTTCAGCCATCGGTTTTACTTCTTCTACGAGTTTATGGTGAATTGAATAAATACGTACCAATTCCGCTTGAGAATCAATATTTTGTTTTGAAAAGTTACGTTTTTCTTCCATCGATAAAGAAACCATTCCATAGATTGAAAGAATAACCATAGGAATTACTAAAAGTGTTCCGGCAATCAACACATAATCAGGTAAAAGGAACAAAAACATAAAGACAATGATCGGACTAATATTAAATTGTGCCATCAATAATTGAGTCACAAGAAATACATTCACAAATCCTGATACTGCAAAACCACTTGAGATATACATCAATACTGTGTTATTGACTGCTAAGTTATACATCTCTTCAGGCAAAACAGCCTCAAACATTGCCATGTTGTTTTGAAATGTGAAAGCCGATAAAACTACGCCCATCACAAAACTGGCGATTAACGCAATCAATTGCGATTTACAACGATATTTCCACATAAAGCCTCCTGTGTTACTTGATAATAATGCGAGCTGGCATTCCAACTGCCGTCGCATTGACTGGTACATCTTTAAGTACTACTGAATTTGCTCCTACTTTAGAATTTCTTCCTAGTGTGATATTGCCTAGGCATTTAGCCCCAGCACCTACATAAACACCATCTTCTAAAGTGGGATGTCTTTTGACATGAACTGCTCCTGTTCCTCCTAAGGTGACACCATGATACAATTGGCAATCATCGCCAATAATCGTGGTTTCTCCAATTACGACGCCCATACCATGATCAATGACTAGGCCTTTACCAATCGTAGCCCCCGGATGAATCTCTATCCCTGTCCAATGTCTAGCCCAATTAGAGAACCATCTAGCAATAAAAGTATGATTTCTTAACCAAAACCAATGTGCGATTCGATATAACCCAATCGCCTTGATATGAGGATACAGCAAAAGCACTTCCATTGCCGAATGAGCAGCCGGATCTAAAGATATAGTCCTTCTTATATTATACGCCCCATCTTTAAAAAATGAGTACTTTCTTTTCGTGTTTTTTTCATTATTCATGGATAAAGTGTATGTTATTTCGATTGAAAATGCAAGCAACACGAAGCCACACAAAAAAACACAATAAGTACACATATTATTACCATATTTCATGAAAAATAACGTTCCATCCCACATCTATTTTTTTGAATTTTTATTACTCTTTGTTCAAAAAAAGCACACCTTTTACAGTGTGCAATTATTTAGGATAATATCAATCATTCCTTTAGCTAATTCTGATGCTTTCTTCATTAAACTGTTTTCTTCTAAATACTCCAGCCCTTTTAACGTAATCTCAATATTTTCAATGTCGGAGATATACGGCTTAGACTCTCCAATAAATTGCGAAATAGATATGCCATCTATATACCCATTCTCATAAAGCATTTTGATGATTTTACACCACTTTACATCAGAAATCCCCAAGCGTTCTGAATTAATGACAATCGGATTAAACTCTTCTACATCCATTGAGTCTTTTAAGATCTTCAATATCTTGTAGATAATTTTGAATTCTTCTGACATTTTATTCTCTTAATTTAAATCAACGATTTCAATTACTTCTGATAATGGAGCGCCAATATACGGGCCGCCATTTTCAACAATAATGTTTATTTCACTTATATCGTCCGGACTGTCAGAAGCTGATATATAAGTAGCGCAACCGATAAATACTTGTCCATCGTCAAATGTAATTTTTGCCCTATCTAAGCTCCAAGCATTCATAAATTCATCTTTTGTTAACACTTTCATTTTTCAATGCTCCTTTCGAGGGGAAATCAGGCACCGCATGGAATCCTTTCTCTTTTGAATAATGGATGGTAAAATACTTCGTTTCAATTTTATCCCCGCTACGTTCATTTACAGCATAGCCTATAATTTTATCGTTGTCTAGTATCGTTTCTCGACTTCGCCATCTTTGCTTTTTTGTGTACTGATTATACCCTTTTTGAACGTGTTTAAGGATGATATCTCTAAGTTCTTCTTTTGAGATTGTAAAATATGAGGGGTATTTACCGTTTTTTACAGATTCTTCATATAATTTTGTTCCGGGATAATGTTTATCTTGTTTAGTTGAGAAATCCATTTTATATCCAGTTAAATCTTCTTTATGGCCTATCCTTGGGGCAACATTCTTATCTTTAGAAGAAAAATAACCTTTTTCTCTAGCATAATACTGTTTAAGAACATCTTTATTTTCTTTTATCAGTTCCTCATTTATCTTATGCCATTCTTTCAACTTATACTTTTCTTTCGTTGAATCAAGGCCTGCGGCTTCCATGATCTGTTTTCTGCGACTCCACTCTCGAATTTTACGTTCATTATATCTCTGTCTTTGTGTTAATTGGTATACACGTTCATTTTCTTCACCATCTATCGGTTCAGCCGTTTGACCGACTTCTTCGAAATATGGGCCAAAAGAATGCCTACAGTTCCATCCCATCAACCCGGGACCGGTTCCATATCCAGTTGCTTTTTCGAAATTCTCATATGTTCCTTCTTGGTAGTTTCTCCAGAAGACTCTCCCCTGCCACGCAGCATGCTCGGGACGAGCACCAAAGTGGGAACTTGTTTCTACCAAATTTACTTCTAACTCGTCCATAACTTCTAACTGACAAGCCCCAGCGTTTTGATTAACAGCTGTACGAATGGCTGTACGAACCGCGGTATCCAATTGTCTGTGTGCACCAGATGTATATTCGACCATTCCTAAGCCTTCTTTGGCAAGTTCTTCTACAACATTTTGAATCGCCACATCAAAACTAAACGCACCACTTGAAACTTGAAGATATGCTTTATCAGGCAAACTAATGAATTTATTCGTTCCTAATTGAATGTGGTATTGCACAAATTTTGAATATCTCCTTTTAATGCCTTCGTTCCTTTTAAAATCTGTGAAGAGAAATCAAACGATTTATTCGATAAATCAATATCAGCCTTTTTGTAAACCGCCATATCTTTACGAATCGACTCATAGGCACTATCAGTCATAATCTGTTCAATTTCCTTATCACTGACTTGCAGCATTTCCTGCAATCGCTTTTGGATGTATTCACGTTCTAAACCAAGTTGCTCAAGTTTCATGATCTGATATTGCGCAGTCGATGTCATAGCTTTTTTATTTAAATAAATTCTTTCTGCGATATCTTTTAAAATGTCCGTGATTGCATCGTTGAATAATTCCTCTAAAGGGTCCGCTACTTTTTCTAAATATTTAGGACTAAGCATCTAAATCATTGTTGCCAAAGAATAGGTTTAAATGCCAAAATTCTTCAAAAGAAAAAAATAATAAGTAATCATTTTCAAGTCTCTTTATATAATGCGTGCATTATGTTATAATGTATATGTAAGGAGGTTAAAGAAATGGTAAAAAATAAAAAAGCAACTTCTAAAGCTACCATCACCAAGGTCTTATTAGAAATTGCTAAGTTATTACTAGAAATCGTAATTCTAATAATAACGATCATCAAGAGTCTTGGGAAGTAATCCCCTGCCTCTTGTTCATTTTACCATATTGCATATAAATCTAAAAGAACAAAGGAGAGAATGAACATGAAAAAGCTTGAATCTATCAAAACAATTTTAGAAGTCATTGTAGTTATCTTATTAATCGTTTTATTGGCAATTTGGATTATGAAAGGAATTTAAAGTATGGAAAACAAAGAAAAAGAGCCATTTAATCAATCAAAATATAATTATGAATGGCAGAAAGAAAAGATGTTGTCTGTGAGTGCTAGATATAACAAAGAGTTTGTTATGGAATTCAGAACCGCATTAGATAAACTAGATCTTAAACAATCCGATGTATTTCGTGCAGCTATGCAAGAGATAATCGATAAAGCAAAATAAAAAAATCCGCCAGTGCTACCAACACTAGCGGATCATATAGGGTACTACCAATACCCGGTACATAAAAAGAATGAGTACGAATCATTAATCTTTTTATGTACTCATTTTAACACAAATGAAAGGGTGAGTACACATGGCAGTATATAAAAACGAGGATGGAAGAACGTATTATTTTCGTGGTAAAATCCGTCTCCCTAATGGAGAAATAAAGTATTACAAGCAAACTAAAGTTAAGTATTCTAAAAAGAAAGATGCTGCAAATGCGGAAGAAGAATACCGGCAATCTCTTTTAGCTAAATCTGAACAAATCACATTTGGAGAACTTGCAGTTCTTTTTAAAAACAGATGGAAATTGCAGAATATAGATGAAACCACGATAGTAACTTATGAAAATTATTACCAAAGGCATTTAAAAGACTATTTTGAAAATATGTATTTAAATGAAATAACTCCAAAAATCGTCGAAGAATTCAAACTATATATGGTGAACAAGCGTAAAGAAGACGGGACAAGGTATGCTGAGCGCACGATTAACAATACAAAAACAATATTATCTAGATATTTTTCGTTCGCGATTAGTATGGGATATGTATCCTCCAACCCTTGCCATACTGTAAAAAGATATGTTGATACCAGCAAGAAAAACGACCCGTTCGAAAAAAAAGAAAACTTTTGGGAAGTTGATGAATTTAAAAAAGGCTTAACCTTCAATTTGTTGATATAGGTACTTTCTAAGCGATAGCGAA
>Kit_p2__coassemble_1172_pt1 | contig 18972 bp, 17 predicted proteins | sample Kit_p2__metabat2_low_PE_059 | metagenome-assembled genome bin Kit_p2 | reverse complement strand
CCTTGCACGCAGGGGGTCATCGGTTCGATCCCGATACGCTCCACCAATTAAAAAAGTAACCTTTATCGAAAGATAGAGGTTTTTTTATAAAAAAACATTTGACAAAGAGAAATAGATGTTGTATATTTAATAGGCATTCAATGAGATGGGCCTGTAGCTCAGGTGGTTAGAGCGCACCCCTGATAAGGGTGAGGTCGTTGGTTCAAGTCCATTCAGGCCCACCATTTTATTGAAATGTATGGGGTGTTAGCTCAGCTGGGAGAGCACCTGCCTTGCACGCAGGGGGTCATCGGTTCGATCCCGATACGCTCCACCAATTAAAAAGTAACCTTTATCGAAAGATAGAGGTTTTTTTTACGCAATTTTAACAAGACTTTAACTCAATGGTGTTATCTCTTGTGTTATGTTTGATGCGTAATATGGGAGGTAACATATGAAAACAAAAATGAATAAAATTCCTAGTATTGTACTCGCATCTATGGTTGTCGCAAATACGATGGTACCAGCCATGGCTCAAGAAGTCCAAAATCTTGACGAACATCCTGTATTGACTCAAAACGAAGATACAGATTCTGTTGAAGAAGCTTTAAAAGAACAACCAATGGAAACACCAAATCAAGATGTCTTTTTAACAAACTTTACACTTGCATCTCCTGATCAAAAAGTATTTCATATTTCAAACACATTTACAGTGAGTTTAAATGGATATGCTCCAACCAATGTGACGAATAAAGAATTAACTTTTGAAAGTAGTGATCCAAATGTATTACAAGTTGATCCATCAGGAAAAGTGACTTGTGTAGGAGAAGGAACAGCATATATCAAGGCAACGTCTAAAGGACTTGGAGAAGGATTGGATACACCAGCCACAGCTAGAACACGTGATTATATTGTGAATGGAGCGCATGATAGTGGCTTTGAATATCAAACCAAAGCCGATGGGACAGTAAAGATTGTAGGATATCAAGGACAATCAAAAGATGTCGTGATTCCTTCTCATATTGATGGAAAAACAGTGGATGAAATTGATGGATATAAGATTGGAAATAATACAATTGAAACATTGGTGATTCCAGAAGGGGTTACTACGATTGGTAAAGAATCATTCAATTATTGTACAAATCTTCGTTCCATTACTTTACCCTCTACATTAACGAATATTGGAGACAGTGCTTTTAGAAAATGTGGATTTAATGAAATTGTATTACCAAATTCAATTCATTCGATTGGAAGTAAAGCCTTAGATGGAAATTATATAATCAAAGCTAATGGAACATCATTGACGGCGGAAACATTGAGAAAACTAGGGATTGTCTTTACAGATATTCATGTACAAGAAAATACAGCCCCTGTGATTCACGCGAAAGATCGAGTGATTGAACTCCATTCTAAATTTGATGTATTAGAAGGTGTCAGTGCTACTGATAATGAAGATCAAGATCTTACAAAAAATATTAAAGTGGTAAAAAATGATGTCAATGTAGATCAAGTGGGTGTCTATACAGTTATTTATCAAGTAACGGATTCTGGAAATACAACGACAGTAAAAACAATTCAAGTAACTGTGCAAGATTTAAAAAAAGAGAAGCCTCAAGAAAAAACAGATTCTGCCAATACTGGGGTAGAAACACAAGTTGGATTCTTCGCAGCTCTTGCGATAATTGCTGGTGCACTTGGATTTAAATTAAAAAATTATAAACAAGATTAGTTTTCTATCTTTAGCCTATCAGATTTTATTCTGATAGCTTTTTTTGTATAATGGAAATGATGAAAAAATTGATCGATCAAAAAATTCAACAGTTGAAAAATGAGCTACCTGCGATATTTATGACTTTAAAAGATAAAGAGACTCCTTTATTTGCAAAAGTATTGGCAGGAATTACAGTGGCGTATGCCTTATCGCCTATTGATCTCATCCCTGATTTTATTCCAATTCTTGGATATTTAGATGATATTATCATTTTGCCTTGTATGGTTTGGTTAACAATTCATTGTCTTCCGAAGGAACTTTTAGATAAAAATCGGGACTTGGCGAAAAATATTTGGAAAAATGGAAAACCTAAAAAATGGGTGTATGCGATACCAATTCTTATGATATGGGGATTTCTTATTTTATGGATCCTCAAGATTATTTGTAATGGATGGTTTTAATGACTTTCTCTTTGGCATTAGGTTCTTGGTATGATAAAATGAAACGTAAAGGGAGATGTCATTCATGATGAAAATTGGATTTGATAATAAAAAATATTTAAATATGCAGTCATCTCATATCATGGAGCGGATTGCGCAATTTGGCGATAAATTATATTTGGAATTTGGTGGAAAACTATTTGATGATTATCATGCGAGCCGAGTATTACCTGGTTTTGCGCCAGATAGTAAATTACAAATGTTACTACAAGTAAAAGATCAAGCTGAGATTGTCATTGTGATCAGTGCAAATGATATTCAAGAAAATAAAGTTCGCTCGGATTTAGAAATTACATATGAAGAAGATGTTTTGCGATTGATCAAAGAATTTGAAAATACAGGATTATTTGTAAGTAGTGTTGTGATCACACAATATCAACATTCCAAAGAAGTGGATCGTTTTAAGGCAAAATTGAAACGTCGTAAGATTGCGGTCTATGTACATTATTATATTGATGGATATCCTACGGATACAAAACGTATTATTTCGAGTGAAGGATTTGGAAAAAATGATTATATTCAAACAACTCGACCTTTAGTCGTTGTTACAGCGCCAGGACCTGGAAGCGGAAAGATGGCAACTTGTTTATCGCAGCTGTATCATGATCATGTTCATGGGATTAAAGCTGGATATGCGAAATATGAGACATTTCCAATTTGGAACTTATCATTAAATCATCCAATCAATTTAGCATATGAAGCGGCTACAGCTGATTTGAATGATGTCAATATGATCGATCCATTCCACTTACAAGCTTATAATGAAGTGACGGTAAATTATAATCGAGATGTAGAAATCTTTCCCGTCTTAAAAAATATGTTTGAAGAAATTTATGGAACTTGTCCTTATCAAAGTCCAACTGATATGGGAGTCAATATGGCAGGCTTCTGCATTCAAGATGACGAAGTTTGTCAATATGCAGGCAAACAAGAAATTATTCGACGTTATTTTAGTAGTAAGACTCGATATCACAAAGAAGAATGTTCTATGGAAGAAGTTCAAAAACAAAAAATTGTGATGGAAAAGGCAGGCGTTGTGGAAACGGATCGTCCTTGTGTATTAGCTGCTCGAGAAAAAGATCGATTGACCAAATCTTATGCGGGGGCCATGGAAATGCAAGATGGTACGATCGTAACGGGAAAAACAACGAACTTTATGGGTGCGTGTTCTTCTACATTAATCAATGCGTTAAAATATTTAGCGAATATTGAAGATAAAGAATTATTGATTGCGCCAGAGGCTTTTGGCCCTATTCAAAAGTTGAAAACGGAATATCTAGGGAGTATCAATCCTCGTTTGCACACTAATGAAATATTGATTGCGCTTTCTTTGAGCGCGAAGACCAATGAAAAAGCAGCTTTAGCCATGGAACAATTAAAAAACTTAAAAAATGTGCAAGCACATATCACAAGTGGAGTATCCGATGTAGATTTATCTGTATATCGTCGATTAGGAATCGAATTAACATACGAAGCAGAAAAGAGGTAGATGAGAATGGCAAAAACAATTCCTGCATCAGGAGCAGGGGCAGTACGAATCATGTTGAAAAATAAAGATGCGTTAACATTTGATTTACGAGAAAAAAATGAGGAACAAAATATCATTGAGTATTCATATGATATCTTTTACGAAAATGTGACTGGAATCTTACATATTCGGGTACAAGATAATGAAGTTGTATCGGCTGCGATGCAGTTGAGTATGGGTAAGGTCATCACATTAGAAAATGATACGAACTTGAAAAAACTTTGTCATTATGTTCTAGAGGCCTAATATGCATTGTTGTTTACATGTTGTAGTTGATCAAGAAGATCAAACATGGGTAGATGAAATCCAAACTCTATTATTAGATAAAGTTCCATCATTTTCCTTTTCTCCGTGGCGTCAACAACCATCTTTAAAAGAAGGAATTGAGTTTTATGCGACAGCAGATATTACTCAACAAGAATTTGAAATTTTGAAACACGATCTAAATAATGATTGGGATATTTATGAAGATGAGTATTCTGCTTATGGCTTTAATACAACGATGTTTCATCCACATGTGTATTATTTAAGAATGAGCATTTAAAAAAGAGTCAGAAGACTCTTTTAACGAAAATATTCAAAACTGGAAGAAATCGCATGGATAAGATCCGCTGGTAAAAGACTAGCTGGATCTTTTTTTATTTGCCATGCGCATTGGTTGTGGATGGCTACTGCACATAGACTTGCTTCAAGTGGTGAGGTTTGGCCTAAAAGACCTGTTATGATTCCGCATAGAATATCCCCGCTTCCTCCTTTTGCTAGTGCACTATGAGGATGTGAATATAAATAGAGTTGATCATTTTGTCCAATCCATGTATGACTTGATTTTAAGATTAAGATACAATTTGGATATGTTAGACAAAATTGACGGGTGATTCCAAATGGATCTTTCAAGATATCTTGAATTGAGCAATTCATTAATACGCTCATTTCTTTGATATGAGGTGTTAAAATGGTTGGAGCTTTTCGGTGCAATAAATCCATTTGACCTTGTAAAGCATTGAGACCATCGGCATCGATAACGACAATCTTTTCAGTGTGTAAAACACAAGAAACAAATTGTTCTGTGACTGGATTAAGACCCATTCCATTTCCGATTGAAATAATATCAAAATTGTTTAGGGTTGTGTTTGCAAGGTCGATGGCTTGAGGATGAAAAAAACCATTTTGACTAGGATAGGACAACATCATCGCAAAAGGGCATGTATTTTGAATCGTTGTTTGAATACAATCAGGAATCATCAAAGTTAATGTTCCGATTCCACTTCGATAACAAGCCTCTGTAGCCATCTTGATGGCGCCATGCATATTTTGACTACCGCCAATCATACAAGCTTTATGATATGTTCCTTTGTGAGCATGTATCAAACGAGAGGGTAAGATTTTTTGAATATACGAAGAATCGAGATATATTGTATCTTTTTGATGGAAAGAAGGATCGATTCCAATGGGTACGCAAGTGATTTCTTGGTAAGCTTGATTACCGGGGTGAATCCATTGTCCTTCTTTGAAACAATCTAGTGAAATTAATAGATCGCATGGAATATAGTTTTTCATAATTTGTCCTGTTGTCGCGTGGATGCCACTGGGCATATCGATGCTAATTGTATAAGGTTTTGATTCATGAATTGTTTGAATCATAGATAGATAGGGTTCTTCGATATTTCGGTTGAGACCATTTCCAAATAGACAATCGATTAAGCAATCACAAGAGCTTATCCATTCAATGGCTTGTTGCTCGTCCTTTGTTTTGGTAATGTGTAACGCATCGATGATATTATATTGAATTTTCTCATCTTCTGACATTAAATCGTACAAAGGATGAATGACTTTGACAGCATAATCTTTTTGATAGAGTAGTCGAGCAATGGCCATACCATCAGCACCATTGTTGCCAGGTCCGCAAAGAATGACAATATTTTGATCTGCTTTTATTTGTTCTTCAATGAGTAAGCACGACTGAAAAGCCGCTTGTTCCATTAAGAGTAGAGCAGGAATATGGTGAGAATGAATCGCAAGTTGGTCGCATTTTCTAGCTTGTGAGCTAGAACAAACAGAGAAATGAGTCATAAGGAACCTCCTTAAATCCATCATACACTAACTTTTCAAAAAAATGTAATCGGAATTGAAAGCCGCTGTGATATAATAAAAAACTAGAATGAGGAGGACGAGTATGTCAAAGACTTCAATGGCAAAAAAATCTTTGATCGCAGGTGCTTTAGTAGGTACCGGTGGTATGTTCGTGGCAAAATTGATCGGATTATTATATTCTATTCCGTTATCTTATATTTTAGGTTCATCTAGTTATATGGCGATTTATGGAACGTCGTATAATATTTATTCTTATTTTTTGACAATTTTTCAATCAGGGATTCCCTTTGCGGTGGCTGCTTTGGTAGCTCGTTATATGACAAAAGAAAATTATCGATCTGTTTTATTATTAAAAAGAATTTCTTTTATCATCCTTGCGTTTACTGGCTTCATCGGGATGATGATTTTATTTTTGATTTCAGGTTGGTTAGCGCCTTTGATGGTTGGAGAAAATGTCAAAATCATGTCATTAGCGCTCAAGATTTTGTCAATCTCTGTTTTTTTAGTCCCTCTTTTGGCATCTTTTCGAGGATATTATCAAGGGCTTAAAGAGATGGAAGAGTATGCATTCTCACAAAGTTTTGAACAATTGGTTCGTGTTGGCTTTTTGTTGATTGGTGCTTGCTTATCGGTATACGTTTTTGATATGGAACGTAAATGGGCGTTATATATTGCGGTATTTTCAACATGTGTCGCAACCATTGCGGCAATTTGGCAAATTGCTCGTTTTGATACGCGTCAAAAACATAAGATCGTGGAGTTGGCAAATACACAAACGATGCCTACGTATTCGGCAAAACAAATTATTCAAGAAATGATTCCTTTGGCGATTCCGTTCTTTGTGGCAGCTATCTTAGGAAATATTGATCAAGTTTTTCAAAGTCTATTGATGCCTTGGGGATTAGATCTTCATCAATATTCGATCCAACAAAAAGATGTGATTATCGGAACCGCGACTTTTGCCGGGGCAAAGCTAGAATCGATTCCTATGATTTTGGGTCCTGGTTTTGCGACGGCCATTATTCCTCATATTACGAGTGCTTTGACACAAAAGAATTATAAATTGGTCAATAAACATATCAAAGATTGTTTGAATATCGTATGTTATATTGCTTTACCAGTTTCGTTTTGTATCTTTGCGTATGCAGGTCCTATTTGTAATACGTTATATTACACATCGGATATTGCGTTATCTACGACAATTACGCAATGGATTTCTATTTCAGCTTTCTTAAGTACGTTGTCTTTATTGGTGACTAACTTGATGTTGTCATTGGAATTTAGAAAAAAATCATTGTTGTATTTACTATGTGGAACCATTGTTAAAGGGGTGAGTTTGCCGATTTTGACGATGTTCTTTGGCTATCCAGGGGTAGTTATGAGCTTTACTCTAGGAACATGTTTGATTTTATTTTTAAGTTTACGTGCTATTCAATCAAGATATCATGTATCCTTACGTAAAACTGGAATCCTTTTAGTAAAAATGGGGATTGGGATCTTAGCATTATGGGTTACTTGTATACTTTTGACAAAATTAGGATTGAATGGATTAGAAGGATCAAAATTGATGGCATTTATTAAAATGGGCATCAATGCGTTGATTAGTTTACTTGTTTATGTTCTTGTGACTTTGGCGTTGCGTGTACCACAAAGTGTATTCCACATACAACTTTCTAATCGATTGAAAAGAGGGTGAAACCATGTTTGATGTATTAGTAATTGGAGCAGGACATGCGGGTATTGAAGCAGCTATGGCTGCAGCTCGTATGAAACAAAAAACAGCATTAGTGACGATGAATATTGATATGGCTGGTTCCATGCCTTGTAATCCAAGTGTAGGAGGGCCAGCAAAAGGAATCGTTGTTCGAGAAATTGATGCTTTAGGAGGCTTGATGCCTATTGCGGCAGATAAGACTGCGCTTCAATTTAAAATGTTAAATACCACAAAAGGGCCGGGTGTTTGGAGTTTACGTGTTCAAAGTGATAAAGAAGCTTATAAAAAATTCATGAAAGATACTTTATTACATACACCGAATTTGACAGTGATTGAAAAGGCAGTGGCACATGTAATCATTGAAAATCAATGTGCTAAAGGTGTTGAATGTGTAGATGGTACGATTATTGAATCAAGAACGGTGATCTTGACGACGGGAACATATATGACGAGTACGATTTTACAAGGGCATACCGCAACAAGTCATGGTCCTGAAGATCAACCAACTATCCAAACGCTTTCAAAAGGATTAGCACAAGCAGGCATTCGTATGTTTCGTTTAAAAACTGGAACACCTTGTCGAATTCGTAAAGATTCTATTGATTTTTCTAAAGCAGAAATTCAACCAGGAAGTTCTACTTTTTATTCATTTAGTGATACCACAAAACCAGATGATGTTTTACCGATTGACCAACAAGAAGTATGTCATTTGATTTATACAACACCAAAGACACATGAAATCATTCGTGAACATTTACATGATTCTGCGATGTATTCTGGTTTGGTGAAAGGTGTAGGACCTCGTTATTGTCCTAGTATTGAAGATAAATTAGTGCGCTTTGCGGATAAAGAAAGACATCAATTGTTTTTAGAACCTGAATCAAGATCTTTAGATACGATTTATATTCAAGGGTTTTCGACTTCGATGCCTATCGATGTTCAAGAACAAATGGTTCATTCATTACCTGGCTTAGAACATTGTGTTATTGAAAAATATGCTTATGCGATTGAGTATGATGCGGTAGATCCATTACAGTGTAAACCAAGTTTAGAAAATAAAGTGATTGAAAATTTATTTACTGCTGGACAAGTCAATGGGACAAGTGGTTATGAAGAAGCAGCTGGACAAGGATTGATGGCGGGTATCAATGCGAGTTTGAAATGCCAAGGAAAAGAACCATTTGTATTGCGTAGAGATGAAGCATATATCGGGGTTATGATCGATGATCTTGTGACCAAGGGAACACAAGAACCGTATCGATTATTAACTTCACGAGCAGAATATCGTTTATTATTACGACATGATAATGCGGATCAACGATTGATAACATATGGATATCAACTGGGTCTTGTAAGTCAAGAAAGATACGATGCGTATTTACAAAAAATGAAAGATGTTGAAATCGCAAAAGAAGAATTATCGACCATTCGTATTAAACCCAATGAACAAACCAATACGCTGTTAGCTTCATTTGGTTTTGAACCTTTACAACAAGGATGTTCAGCCTTAGAGTTGATCAAACGACCTAAGATTACGATTCAAAGTCTTGAACCTTTGATTCATGTTTCTTATCCGGATGCGATTTGTCAACAAATTGAAATTTCTGTGAAATATGCAGGATATATCGAAAAGGCAAAAAGAGATGCGAAACATTTATTGAGCATGGAACAAGTGAAGCTTGATGCCAATCTTGACTATGCACATATGGATAATCTATCGTTAGAAGCAAGACAAAAATTAGAACAAATTCGTCCAAAGACATTAGGACAAGCAAGTCGAATATCAGGAATCAATCCAAGTGATATAGCGATTTTGGCGATGCGTGTTAAAAAATAAATGGTTTCATGATATAGTAAAAAAGAGGGGATGGTTGTCATGCGGCCAAATAAAAGGAAGAAAATTCCAGTACCAGTTCGTGTATGTATTTGTATAGGGATGTTGACGATTTCTTTGATGTTAGTGGTCAATGGTTTACAAGATCTAAAGACAATGGTCGATATTCAAACAAGCATTTCAAAGAATCAAGAAGATATTAAAAAATTAAAAGAAGAACAAGAAGATCTCGAAAAGACAAAACAAAATTTAAAAAATCCAGATTATATAGAATATATCGCAAGGGGGAAATATCTGGTCACCAAAGAAGGTGAACAAGTTTTTAAATTTCCTAGTTCGAGTGAACAAAAACAAGAGTGAAAGTGTTTGATGTACGCATCAAACACTTTTTTTGTATGCATTGTAAGGATTTTGTCACATTTTTTCTTCATTCTAGTAGATAAAGGAGATTTTCAGATGAAAAACAACTATATCATTTTTACACATGATGAAAATGTTTTAAATGTTCTAGATAAAGCCTATCCCAATGACAAAATATTAAAACCATATTGTACATATCAAATGAAAGACAATCACGATATGATCAAGATTCAAGAAGGAAATGTTCCTTATTTAAATCCAGTAAAATGGTTAAATCCGATGAATGTGAGCTTTGATCCAGGTTGTATGTATATATCAGAAGATTTATTGATTTATCCAAGGACTCGATCTGTTTATAAGAATCATAAATTGTTACAAGTGAGCTCGATGGAATTTGCGTTATTGATTTTATTTTTACAAAATCCAACGATGATTTTAACAAGAGATGTATTGTTGGATAAGCTAGAAACGGTAGGGAGGAGTAGTGGAATCCAAGATAATACATTAACCGTACATATTTCGCGATTGAAAAAAGCACTTGGAAAATATGAAGGAAAAGACCGAATTGAATGTGCCTATGGCTTAGGTTATCGATGGGTTTTTCAAGTGGAAAAGAAACAAGCTTCCAGGAATTATCTTGAAAAATCAAAGTGACATTGTATAATTAAATGCAAGGAGGCTTTCAATATGTCAAATCGATTTCAATCAAAAGAGATTTTTATGGAGGCGTTTAAAATCGCGGTATCAGAACGATACGGACGAGATTTCGAAGATACTTTTCCGGAAGAACGATATATAGTTTTAGGAGATATGATTCGTGATTTTGCAGGTTTACATTGGAAAGCAACAAAAAACGCGATCAAAAAATCAAAGACAAAACAATTGTATTATTTTTCCATGGAGTTTTTAATGGGACGTCTATTAACGAATAATTTAATGAACTTAGGCGTATATGATGTTGTAAAAGATGGTTTAGAAGAACTAGGGATGAACATCAATGACATGGAAGAAATCGAAAGTGATGCAGGACTTGGAAATGGTGGTCTAGGTCGTTTGGCTGCTTGTTTCTTAGATTCACTTGCATCATTGGATTATGCAGGACATGGGAACTGTATTCGTTATCGCTATGGTCTGTTCAAACAAAAAATCGTGAATAATGAACAAGTAGAACTACCAGATTGTTGGTTAAAAAATGGTAATGTTTGGGAAGTATGGAAACCTAGACATGAAGTAAAAGTTAAATTTGGAGGTTCTGTGGATGTGTATATGGATGAACGAGGAAAATTCCATATCAAACATAATCCAGAATTGACGGTGCGTGCTGTACCTTATGATGAACCAATTGTTGGTTATCATACAACAACAACAAATACATTACGTTTATGGGATGCTCAAGTGGATGAAGATAGCGTCCCATCAGGAAGATTGAATGAATATTTAAATGATGTAACGGCAATCACAGCCAATGTGTATCCAGATGATTCTACAGTTGAAGGAAAAAAATTACGATTGAAACAAGAATATTTCTTCGTCTGTGCTGGAATTGATCAAATTATCCGTTCTCATTTACGTTCTTATCCTAGTTTAGATAATTTAGCAGAAAAAGTCGCAATTCAATTGAATGATACCCATCCAGTTCTTGTTATTCCTGAGTTGATGCGTGTATTGATGGATGATTATGGATATGAATGGGATGATGCTTGGCAAATTGTGACACACACAGTTGCTTATACAAACCATACTGTTATGTCTGAAGCTCTAGAGAAATGGAGTCAAGACATGGTCCGTTCTTTATTACCACGTATTTATATGATCATCGAAGAAATTGATCGTCGTTGGAAATATGAAGTGGATCATCGAGGGTTATGCGCAATTTATCATAATGTTACGATTCTAAAAGAAGGACAAGTGCATATGGCTCACTTGGCAATCGTTGGAAGTCATAGTGTCAATGGGGTAGCAGCTCTACATTCTAAGATCTTAGTTGAAGATGTTATGAAATACTTCGCACAGATTTATCCTGAACGTTTCAATAATAAAACAAATGGAATCACACATCGTCGTTGGTTATTATATTCCAACCCGCAATTAACAGAATTGTTGGAAGATACGATTGGTCCTGACTTTAAGACAAATCCTGAAAAATTGGAAGATTTGATGGCTTATATTGACGATCCAATCGTACAAAAACGATTTATGGAAGTGAAACGTCAAAGAAAAGAAATATTAGCGGATTATGTGAAAAAGAATTTAGGTATTGATGTAGATGTGAATTCTATCTTTGATTGTCAAGCGAAACGTTTACATGCCTATAAACGTCAATTATTGAATATTTTCTCTATTATGCATTTATATTTAAAAATGAAGGCAGAACCAAGCTTTAGAATTTATCCAAGAACATTCTTCTTCTCTGCTAAAGCTGCTCCAAGTTATGCATTAGCGAAAGAAATCATCAAATTGATTAACTTTGTTGCGGATAAAATTAATAATGATCCTGAAATTAATCAATATTTAAAAGTGGTATTCATTCCTAACTATTCTGTATCTGTAGCTGAGATCTTATTGAATGCTGCTGATGTCAGTGAACAAATTTCTACAGCGGGTAAAGAAGCTAGTGGAACAGGAAATATGAAATATATGATGAATGGGGCTATTACATTAGGAACTTTGGATGGCGCTAATGTGGAAATCGTAGAACGTGTAGGATATGAAAATGCCGAAATTTTTGGTTTACATGTAGAAGATATCAATGAATTGCGTCATGAAAACTCTTATAACGCATGGGATATCTACAATAATAATTACCGTGTTCGTCGTGTCATCGACTCATTACGTAATGGAACTTGGTCAAATAATCCTGATGAATTCCGTTTGATTTATAATGATTTATTATTACGAAATGATGAATTCTTTGTGTTAGCTGATTTTGATGCATATTTATTTGCACAAACGCAAGTGGAACAACGATATATGAATCAATCTAGATGGGCACGTACAATGTTGATTAATATTGCCAAATCTGGATATTTCTCAAGTGATCGAACAATTCAACAATATGCAGAAGAAATTTGGAATTTAACACCAATCCCATTTGATGAAACAAACGAAAAAGAATAAAATAAAAGAGAAGAATGAGAATTCTTCTCTTTTTTTAATGAGGGTACGTATTTATGAAGAAAATATTATTATTAGGAGCAACTGGCTCTATTGGTCTACAAACGATTGATATTATTGAACAACATCCAGATCAGTTAATGTTGGTGGGTGTTTGTGCAGGAAATCAAAAAGAAGTATTAGAAAAGATTGTACAGAAACATCCTAGTATTGAAGTTGTTGGTTTGGCACGACAAGATGTGACACAGATTGATGATAAACCGGCTTTTACAGGACCGGATTGTATGCAGGCATGTATCGAACATTGTGAGTATGATATCTTGGTCAATGCGGTTGTTGGTTTTCGTGGCTTGTTGCCAACATTATTATCTATTCAAAAAGGAAAAGATGTTGCCCTAGCCAATAAAGAGAGCTTAGTGGCAGGAGGACCGTTAGTCAAAGAAGCACTGAAACGTTCTTCGGCTAAATTATATCCCATTGATTCAGAACACTCGGCAATCTTTCAGTGTCTACAAGGGAATCAAGAAAAAAATGTAGCTCGTTTAATCATCACAGCTTCAGGTGGGAGTTTTCGAGATAAGAAACGAGAAGAACTTAAAAATGTGAGTGTAAAAGAAACGTTATGTCATCCTAATTGGTCTATGGGACAACGCATTACGGTAGATAGTGCTACAATGATCAATAAAGGATTTGAAGTGATTGAAGCACATTATTTGTTTGATCTTCCTTATTCTAAAATCGATACAGTCTTACATCCTCAAAGCATCGTGCATTCGATGGTTGAATATAATGATCATGCGATCATGGCGCAATTAGGCTCTGCAGATATGCGTTTACCGATTCAATATGCATTAATGTATCCAAACCGTCCTTATTTTCGAGAAGATAAACCGTTAGATATGACTAAAACGTTATCTTTAGATTTTAAAGAAATGGATTTTGAACGATATCCTTTATTGGCTTTGGCATACAATGTTGGCCAACAAGGAGGAAATTTAGGTGCTATATTGAATGCAGCGGATGAACAAGCGGTTGAATTGTTTTTAAAAGAAGAAATTTCATTTTTACAAATTGAAGAAGCAATCGAACAAGCAATTGCACATGCGAAATTTATTGAAAATCCAAGCTTTGAACAACTATTAGAAAGTGATGCATGGGCGAGAGCTTTTGTAAAAGAATTCGCTTTACAACACTAGGAGCAAATAGTATGGATACGATCACAAGTTTGATGAAGAAATTTAATTTTACAGAATATGAAACAAAAGTCTATATCACTTTATTGAAAATTGGGCAGGCAACCGGTTATGAGATTAGTAAGATGTCCAATGTGCCTCGTTCTAAAGTATATAATGTCTTAGAAACTTTATCGCAAAAAGGTGCTGTTTCTAAAAGTAGTGGACAAACGACATTATATTGTGCAGTGAGTGTGGATGATTTGATTTATGCGTTACGACAAGAAAAACAAAAGGATCTTGATATCCTTGAAAATGAGCTTCAAAAAGAAGAAAAGAAAGTCGTTGAATCGAATGAAATTTGGAATGTAGAAGGGTATGATGCGATTTTAGCTAAGGTGAAAAAACGTGTTTTGCGGGCAAAAAATAGCTTATTTCTTCAAATATGGAAAGAAGATCTCGATGAAGAGTTAATCGAATATCTTTTAGAAGCAGAAAAGCGTGTAAAAAAATATGTTTTGATTTTATTTAGTCAAGATCAAGATTATGATATTGGATTACATCGTTATTATCGTCATTATTTTGAACATGAAAAACTTGAAGAAATGAGATACCGTTGGTTGAATGTTGTTCAAGATGATCAAAGCATGGTCTTGGCTACGATTTTTTCACAAGATCAAGCGACTGCGGTTTCAACAAGCTATGGTCCAATGATCCTTTTGGCTAAAGAGTATGTAAAACATGATGCGTATACGGCTAGGATCTTAGAATTGATGGATGAGCAAGCGTTAGAGCGTTTGGGACCAGATAAGGTAAAAGTCAGAGATATTTATTAAGGGCATAGTGCCCTTTTTATTTTGTGAAATATTTAATTTGTAAGCGTTGACATTGGTTGTGGGTATGTTACAATGAGAACGAATGATATAAGTTACAGAAAGTAACTACTAGAAAGGAGCTTTATGTTATATTTAAGCGCAGAAGATATTGAAAAAGTTGTAAAACATGAAGAAGTCGTTTCTATCATTGAAGAAGCAATGCGTCTTTATGAACAAGGTGATTTTGTTCAACCAGACCGTATTACTGTCAATTGTAACGACAATAAAGAAACTTATTTGTACATGCCATGTTTTACCGAAACGATGAAAGGGACTAAATTTTTAACTTTATTTAGTGAAAACGCAGCCAAAGGAATCCCTACCATTCAAGGATTGATGATGTTAAATGATAATGAAACAGGAAAAGTAACATGTATGATGGATGGTTCAACTTTGACAGCGTATCGTACAGGGGCTGTTGGTTCTTGTGGTATCAAACATACAACACCTGAAGATGTATCTAAATTGGGTGTCGTAGGAACGGGAGTACAAGGATTCTACCAATGTTTGTATGCTTGTAGAATGCGTCCAATCAAAGATATCTATGTATTTGATATTTTTGCGGATAAAGCAAAAGATTTCGCAGACCGTGTTTCTAAAGCATTACCAGAAGTATCTGTTCATGTGATGGAAACTTGTGAGGATTTAGTGAAAAATGCAGAAGTCATCGTGACAGTAACTACAAGTCCACGACCTGTTATTCCTAATGATCCTGAATTGATCAAAGGAAAGCATTTTATTGGTATTGGTTCTTATAAACCAATTATGCAAGAATACCCAGAAGCAGTATTTAAAGCAGTAGATGATGTGTATATTGATGTAGATTTTGCGAAAGAAGAAACAGGAGACTTGATTAACCCATTAAAAGAAGGATGGATTCAAGAAGATCATGTACATACATTAGGAAAATATTTGGATACACCATTAAATGTTGAAGGAACTACTTTATATAAATCAGTAGGTATGGCTTTATTTGATGTTTGTGTCGCTAGTTATATTTATAAAAAAGCTTGTGAAAATCACGTAGGAACAGAATTAAAATAGGAGAAAATAAAAATGGATCAAACAAGAAGTTACTGGACAGGACCAGAAGCAACACACCGTCGTACGATGTTAAAAGCATCAGGATTTGGTGATAAAGATATTAAAAGAAAACCTCATATTGGGGTAGCAAACTCATTTATGGAAGGATCTCCAGGATCTGCGCATCTACGTGCCATTGGAGAAGCAGTAAAACAAGGTATTTGGGCAGGTGGAGGTGTTCCATTTGAATTTGGAGTTCCTGCAACTTGTGGAAACGTAGCCAATGGGGCTGAAGAATTAAAATATGAATTGGTAGGTCGTGATGTTGTTGCGGCTTCAATTGAATTCGTCACAAAAGTACATAATTTTGATGCGTTGGTATTGGTTGCCTCTTGTGACAATATCATTGCGGGTGCTTATTTAGCAGCGTGTCGTATGGGACTTCCAGTGATTGTTGTAACTGGAGGAAGTATGTTAACAGGTCATTACTGTGGAAAACAAATCGTGGAAGCAGAATTAGACGTTGCGACTTTAAAACTTCAAAGAGATGCAATTGATAAAAATAGTGAAGAATACAAAAAAGAAATTCAACAATTAGAAGAATTAGAAGAATATGTTTGTCCTTCTTTTGGTGCATGTCCATCTATGGGTACAGCCAATACAATGCAAATGCTTGGGGAAGTATTTAACTTAGTATTGCCAGGAACAGCAAATATTCCAGCTGCAGATAACTTGAAGATTCGTAAATCAAGAGAAGCAGGAGAATTTATCGTTGAACTAGCAAAACGTGGTGTAACACCAAAAGAATTGATTACAAAAGAAACATTATTGAACTCTATCATGGTGGATATGGCAATTGCTGGAAGTACAAATGCGGTATTACATATTTTATCAATGGCCAAAGAATTAGATATTGATATTACTTTGGATGATTTCTCTAGATTGGCACAAGAAATTCCTTGTATTTGTGGGGTAATTCCAAGTGGACCTTATTCAATTGAAGATTTCTATCGTGCAGGAGGAATGCCTGTTGTAATGAAGATGTTAGAATCTAAATTATATACAGATGTACCAACTTTATATGGAACAACTTGGAAAGATTATTTGTCAATGATCAAAGCTGAAAGCAATGATGTCATTCGTAGTTTAGATCAACCATTATTTAATGAACCAGGATTAAAAGTATTGTATGGTAACTTATCTCCAAATGGTGCGATTATTCGTCCTACAGGAGTCCCAGCAGAAATGAAGACTTTTACAGGTGTCGCAAAATGTTTTGATCACGAAATGGATTGTTTTAAAGCAATTCAAAAAGATGAAATCAAACCTGGTGATGTTTTAGTTATTCGTTATGAAGGATGTAAAGGGGCTCCAGGTATGAAGGAATTAATGGTGACAACAGATGCCTTAGTTGCTCATGGTTTACATAAGAGCGTTGGTTTGATCAGTGATGCTCGTTTCTCTGGATTTAACCATGGAGCTATCGTTGGTCATGTTACACCAGAAGCATATGATGGTGGACCTATTGCCTTAGTCAAAGATGGTGATATTATCACTGTTGATGTATTAAAAGGAACAATTGATGTAAATATTAGCGACGAAGAAATGAAAGAACGTCGTGCAAATTGGGTACGCCCAGAACCAAAAGTGAAGAAAGGAATTTTGGCATTGTATGCAGCGCTTACTCGTCCAGCAGATGAAGGTGGCGCTATGCAAAACTGGTAATTGATTATGAAATTAGATGTAAATGTAGATTTTTCTCGTTTTGATCGTCGTTTTGTTGCGGTCGATTCTCATACTTTAGGTCAATTTACACGTGTTGTTACATCAGGATTTCCTACGATTGAAGGAAATACGATGATTGAAAAGAAAAAATTCTTAGAAGATCATTGCCAAGATCTTCGTACAGCTTTGATGCATGAACCTAGAGGGCATGCAGATATGTTTGGTTCTATTTTGATGGAACCAGTGCATGAAGAAGCGGATTTTGGTGTCGTATACATGGACACTGGAGAATATTTAAATATGTGTGGACACGGTACGATGGGAACGGCGACTGTATGTGTGGAAGCAGGCTTTGTAGAAGCTAAGGAACCATTTACAGATGTTGTGTTAGATGCACCTGCAGGAATCATTCGTACTCGTGTAAAAGTGGAAGGAAAGAAAGCAAAAGAAGTCACGATCACAAACGTGCCTAGTTTTGTCTACAAAGAAAACTTACCATTGCATGTAGCAGGGAAAGATATCGTTGTAGATATTGTATTTGCCGGAAACTTCTTTGCGCTTGTAAATGCAGATCAATTTGATTTTGAAATTGGTGCTCAAAATGTATCTAAATTTTCTAAAGTAGGTGTCGAAATTTTAAATACGATCAAAGAAACATTCCCAGTAAAACATCCAGAATTGGATATTACTGTTGTGGATCATTGTGAATTCTATACAAAATGTCCGCATGAAGGGGCAGATATTTGTAATACTGTAATCTTTGGAGCGGGTCAATGTGACCGATCTCCATGTGGAACAGGTACAAGTAGCATGCTTGTAAAACTTCATCATGAAGGAAAATTAAAAGTAGGAGATTCTATTGTCACTGAAAGTGTCATCGGATCTCATTTCACAGGACGTATTGCCGAAGAAACTAGTGTTGGTGATTTTAAAGCCATCGTACCTCAAATTACAGGTAGTGCATATGTTACTGGTGTAAGTACATATTTAATCGATCCAGAAGACCCATTGAAATATGGGTTCCAATTGGGGTAAGAATATGCCACATGTAAAAGTATGGATGTACCCTGGTCGTACAGATGAACAAAAAAAGACTTTAACAGATGCATTAGAAACTTGTTTAAAAGACACGTTACAAGCTTCAAGTGATAGTATTTCGGTTTCAATCGAAGAAGTGCCTCAAGAAAATTGGCATGATGAAATTGTAAGTAAAGAAATCATTGAAAAGGCGGCACATGTAACGAAAAAACCGGGATATCCGATTGATTAATGAGGAAAGGGTGTATTTGCACAATGTCATTAAGTTAAGAAATAACGAACCGTCCAGATACTATTGTCTGGATGGT
>Kit_p2__coassemble_1120_pt1 | contig 19604 bp, 13 predicted proteins | sample Kit_p2__metabat2_low_PE_059 | metagenome-assembled genome bin Kit_p2 | reverse complement strand
CACATTTTTTGCGTTCCCCTCAAAGCCGTCATTTCTTAACTTAATGACATTGGGCTTAAGCCTCTAAGATTGATTCATGATAATTTTCTTCAACTTTTTCAATATATTCCGCTACATTTAGTGAATGATCATTGATTCTTTCATAATCCGTCAAGATGCGAGAGAAGACCAACGCCACTTCACTAGATATCGTCTTTGTCTTTAACGATTGAATTTGTTGATTTCGCCAACTATGCGTTAAATGATCTATTTCTCGATCTTTTGTTTGCGCTTTTGTTAAATCAAAGATAGAATCACGCATTTTTTGTGAAGAACGTTTCATTTGATTTAAAATATCTAATTCATCAATGCTTAATTTCTTATTCATCAATTCTTTGGCCCGATGGGTCAAGTTGATAGCATAGTCACTAATTCGTTCAATATCTGCCAACATCAAATAATATCCAGATAACGCTTGTAACGTATAATTATTTAAGCTTGTATCACTTAACACTTCCGAAATATAATTCGCAATCTCGGTATTTAAGAAATTGACCGTCTTTTCTCGATTTTCTATCTCTTTATCAATTTTTTCATCATATTCCATCAAAATATCATAAGATGCATCCACATTTTGATAAGCAAGATCCATCATTCTTAATACTTCATCATTCACTTGTTGCATATTGATAGCCGATGCCCCAATGATCTTATTAGAGTTAGGAAGTGGTTGTAAGTAAAGTAGACCTGCTGCATCTTTCTTCATGTCTTCGCTTGGTAATACTCTTTGCGCAAAATCCGCTAAGTATCCCCCAAAAGGCAACAACAACAACGTTGTGACAATATTAAATAAAGTATGCATATTGGCAATCTGTGCTTGCGCATTGGCTGGTGTCCACATCGCTACAATCGAAGTTAATGGTGTGACCATACAAATGATGGTGAATAATACCGTTCCAATAATATTGAAACTCAAGTGAATGACTGTTGTTTGTTTCGCCTCACGACTTGTCCCAATCGATGCCAAGATGGCTGTAATACAAGTTCCGATATTTTGTCCAAATAAAATATAAACTGCACCACCAAGATCAATTAATCCTGTTGCGGCTAAAGCTTGTAAAATCCCAACAGAAGCACTGGAAGATTGAATCAAAGCCGTAAAACCTGCTCCTACTAAAATACCAATCAATGGATTTGAGAAATTGGTCATCCAAGAAATAAAGAGTTCTGATTCACGTAAAGGCACCATAGCTCCACTCATCATATCCATACCGATGAACAATACACCTAATCCTGCTAAGATCTGTCCCCAATGGCCAACCTTTGGATTTTTTACAAATACAACCATTGCGACTCCGATAAAAGCAAACAAAGGTGCTAATGCACCAATATCTAATGCGATCAATTGTCCTGTGATCGTAGTTCCGATATTAGCTCCCATAATAATCCATACAGCTTGACGCAACGTCATCATTCTCGCATTGACAAAACCAACGACCATAACCGTTGTTGCACTCGAAGATTGAATCACAGCTGTAATTCCTGCTCCAACTAAAACCGCCAATATTCGGTTTGATGTCAATTTTTCTAAAATTTGTTTCATGCGGTCTCCTGCCGCTGCTTCTAATCCGGTACTCATCATCTGCATACCGTACAAAAATAAAGCCAATCCACCTAATAAAGCTAATAGATTGTCAAATCCCATAATTTGTTCTCTCCTTTAAAAAAACATAATTATCATAAATTTAACGCGTTCTTAATTCAATATAAACATAAGCTGTTTTATGTAAAATTTTCTTAACAATTCATCAAAAAAAAGAAGATCCCTTTCAAAGGATCCTCTATCATTATTTTCCTGAACTTCCTAGTTTTCCAGCCATTCTTTCTGATTTCATCTCTTGAAGAGCAGAGAACGAAATTTCTTCAGAAGAAATTTGTGGCATACGCAACAACACCCCTTGGCAAATGGCTTTTTCATAAGGATAAATCAAATATTTTGATTTTTCTTCTTCACTATAATTTTGTAGTGATGACGCTTTGATGATACGGAGTGGTTTTTCATTGATATTGGTAATCGGTGCCATATATTCACCGCGATATCCTGAATCAATAACGCCACTTCGTTGAGCAAGGCCTTTTGTTCCGCTCGATCCTCTTTCTTTTAAAAACATAACATATTCCGCATCAAAAGCACTTGCCACTCCTAATGGAACTAGTTTTGTTTCAAAAGGCAAAATTTCTAAATACGCTTCTTCAAAACATGGATATAGATCATATCCTGCATCTTCTTCTCTTTTTTGAGGAATTTTCGCATCCTCTTTCACTTTGGCCCAATATAATTTATTCATTTGTTTTCCTCAATACTTTCTTATAGATTTTGACAAGATCTTCTAATCGCATCCTTGCGTTGGCACTCGATGTCGAAGGACATAAGATAGCTTTGGCTTTTAATTGTGGAAATGCTTGACAAAATGTATCATAGCTTTTCTTTCCATTACATAGAATGATTTCAATAGTAGGATGGTCTTGGAGAAATTGATCAATGGGATTCACGATAACATCTTGAATCGAGGCATCTTTACTTTGAATACGAACACAAGAAGCACAACTATCCCATAAAGCGATATGACATGTAGAAAGTAATCTCAGCTTATCATCCTCTGTTTTCACTTCCATATCATAGATTTGTGATAAAACTTTCCAAAAACGATTATTTTGATTCGCATAATACATTTGTTTTTGTAAGCTGATCACACTTGGCATAGAGCCTAAGATCAAGATTTGATCTTGTTTATGAACAATCGGATCCAGTCCTATGATTCTAGACATTGTCCGATTAAATCAAATGTCTTAGCCGCTGTAATTTTTACTTGTACAAAGCTTCCCAATACAAGATCTTGATCACTTGTAAAGATGACTTGTCCATCTACTTCATCTGGAGCATCGGCCATAGAACGTCCTCGATAACGATTGGTCAACGCTTCTTTTTCTTCCACTAAGACTTCAATGATTTTTCCTACTTTATTTTGATTATTTTGGTATGAAATTTCTTGTTGGATCTGCATCAATGTATCTAGGCGTTCTTGTGCGATTGATTCTTCTACTTCATCTGTCATTTCATAAGCAGGTGTATCTTCTTCTTTAGAATATGGGAATGCCCCCATACGATCCCATTTAACTTCCTTGATAAATTCAACCAATTCTTCAAATTCTTCTTGCGTTTCACTCGGGAATCCAACAATCATTGTGGTACGTAGCGTTGGTTCTTCAAACATATTACGAATTTTTTCCACTAACGCAAGAACATCTTCTTTGGTTCCTCTTCGATTCATTTTCTTTAATAATCGATCATTGGCATGTTGCATTGGGATATCAAAGTACGGTAAAACTCTTTTACTTTCTTTGATGGCCACCAAAACATCATCTTCAATTTCATCAGGATACATATATAAGATACGAATCCAGTGAAAATCTTCAATTTGATCCACAGCGCGAATCAAATCTGCCAATTTCAAAGTTCCATAATTATCCAAACCATATTTGGTCGTATCTTGTGCAATTAAGGTCAATTCTTTGACTCCCATTTGTGCTAAATGTTTTGCTTCTGCGACAACTTCTTCAATGGTCTTACTTTTTTGATCCCCTCGAATTAAAGGAATAGCGCAATATGCACATCGATTGGAACAGCCATCGCTGATTTTACAATACGCATGCCATGGTTTTCCCGATAATACGCGTTCACTTTTATCAAATGATCCTTTTCCATCATCATGTAATACATTTTGAAGCTCTTGAGCTAAATGGTCATAATTACGAATGGGAATAATCGCATCAATTTCAGGGATTTCTTCTTGTAGGGCATCTTGATATCGTTGTGCCAAACATCCACATACAATTAATTTTTCTAAATGATATTGTTTATATTGCGCCATCTCAAAAATCGTTTGAATCGATTCTTCTTTGGCAGATTCAATAAATCCGCATGTATTAATAATAATTGCTTGTGCTGCTTTCGGATTTGATACAATTTCATGGCCATTTTCTTTTAACATGCCCATGATTTGTTCTGAATCCACTAAGTTTTTACAACATCCAAGAGATACAAAACCTATTTTCATATTTTTCCTACTTTCTTTTATATACCATTCGATTTTCTAAAGCGAAAATACGAGGACTAAAGTTTCCTGTTTGGGTTGATTCTAATGCTTGTTTCATCATATATAAACGTGCATCTAAATTATCCAATGTCGCAAGGACTTCTGCTTCTGGAATCATTGGTAATACAGGAGATCCAAATTCTAACTTACCATGGTGGGATAAGACCATATGTTTTAAAAGTAAGATGCTTTCTTTCGCTTGAAGACCAAAACGATGTGCCACTTGATCAATACGACTTTGCATCATACTGATATGTCCTAATAAATTCCCTTGTTGACTATATTCTGGTAATACCGCAGATGTTAATTCTTCAATCTTTCCTACGTCATGAAGCAACACCCCTGCCGTCAGTAGATCAAGATCTAACCAAGGATATAATATACAAACTTGTTTAGACAATCGAAGCATGCTTAAAGAATGATAAGCAAGTCCTCCTACAAAATTATGATGATTCCTTGTAGCTGCCGGATATTCATAAAAATCTTTCTCACTTTCTTGTAAGATCTCTTTGACCACTTTTTGTAGAGCTTGATCTTGCATAGAATCAATGGCTTGATTGATTTCTTCTTGCATTTCTTGTTTTGACATCGGCGCACTACGCACGTAATCATTTAAAGAAGCGTCTGGTATTTCATCCATATGTTGCACACGCATTTGTAAAGCATTTTTATGGATAATGATATCTCCTTTGACATTCACCACCATTCCCACATGATAGCGAGCGATCATATCTTCTGTTAAATTCCAAAACTTGGCATCTAGAACACCACTTTTATCTTCTAAGGTCAAAGATAAATAGGGTGTGTTTTTTTGTGTTTTTGAACGATCACATCTCGTGATCAAAGCTTCTAAGCTTACTTTTCCTTCTTCTGCGATATCTTTGATCATTCTATTCCCTCTTTCTCCATCATTTCATCAATTTGCGAAGAGTAAAATCCTTTTCGCAAACAATATAATCGGATTTTTTCTTTTTTCTTTTTTCCTTCATACGATGCATATAAGCGATATGCTTTTTTGATTGTCATTGATAAAGCTTGTTCTTCATCATCGTCCAATTCAATTTGTTCCCCAGCTTGTTTGGCAACATCCATTGAATATCCTTTATTGATCAATTTATTGATAATGCTTTGGCGTTTTAAACGATTGGATTGCCCTTTAACTGTGCTCTTCAATCGTTGTGCCACTTGTAACGCATTATTTAATTCTACTTTTTCATCTAAACAAGCGCAAGCTTGATCAATATATTCTTGTTGCACCCCTGCTTTTTTTAATTTATTTTCAATTTGACAACTCGATTGCCCATAAGAATGCCAGACTTGTGCTTTATCATAAGCATATTGTTCATCGTCAAGAAGATGACTTTCTTCCAATGCTTTTACGATGGCTTGCGCTTCATCAATGCTCAAGCCTAGATGTCGTAAACAATATTGTTGGACTTCAAACTTTGTATAGTCATTGGCCATCACGCGTCGTTTTACGCTTTTTAAAGCTTTATAGAATGGTTGAAGATCTAAATAAATCTCAACCATGCTCGCATCTAACTTTGTATGTTTCGCAATTTTATATTCAAAGAAATCATCCATCGGGATCAAAAACTTCACGTTATCATGATCTTGATCGCGTTCTACTTGTAGTTGCACAAAATCATCCATCATCGTAATCTTAGTGACTTCAAATGATCTTTGGTAATCATCAATTGCTTGATTATAAACAGCCACCATTTTATGAGCAAACATCGATAATGTATATGGTTCTGTTTGTTGGATACAATCTTTTGCCATTTGATTTCTTTCTTCCTTTGATTTTTTAAAGAAAAAATCCCATTTTTGAATCAATTCTTCTTCATCATCAAAATAATATCCAGTTTGATCTTCATATACGAGTTCTTTTAAAACATCATCTCTACGTCCAAAAACGCATAATCCACTTGCCAAAGCTTCAATATATGTCATGCCTTGTGTTTCTGATGTCGATGCTGATACAAAACAATCAAAAGCTGCATAATAATAAGGAATTTGTGCCTTAGGTACTTTTCCTGTGAAATAAATACGATCTTCTAAATGAAGATCACGGACTAATTTCTTATAATATCCTTCATCAGTCCCACTACCTACAATCACAAATTTTAGCTTAGGGTCTTGGACTTGAGCCATTGCTCGAATTGGCATTTCAATATCTTTTTCTTTAGCCAATCTTCCTACAAATACCACAATATGATCTTCTTCTTGAAAGCCAAATTCACCACGGATTTGATTGATCTTTTGAATATCTAATGAACTACGATCAAAATCAGATAAATCTAATCCTGTGGGTACAACATAAATCGGAGTATGAACCCCATAACGAACTAAAGCATCTTTGGTCTTATCACTTGGCGCTACGACCGCTTGTGATCCATTCCCAAGGATTCTTGAAAAAGAACGAATTGCGAATTTTCCAAATTTTTCAATCGTTCCCAAATCAAATGGATTGATATAATGCGTATAATCCTCATACATTGTATGATATGTATAAATGAGTGGAATACCTAATACGCGCGCCATTTGACGCCCAAACATACCCACTCCTGCTTCCGTTTGTACGTGAATGACATCTAAATCCATCTTACGAATATACGCGTCTGCATTGATCTGAATCGGACTACTCATTTTATATCCATAAAATTTTTTTAATTCTAAGCCTGGTAGTCGCAAAACATGATTGGGTTCTTCAATAATCTTGGTTCCTTTATGATTGCTAATGACATATACGACATGCCCTAGATCTTCTAATGCTTCTTTTAAAGTAGCTACACTAGATACGACCCCATTGATATCGGGCAAATATGCATCTGTAAATAAACCTATACGCATACACTCTTACTCTCCTTCTTTGACCGAAATCTCGATCGGCTGATTCATATATTCCTTCTTTTTATAATATTGATTCACAATCGCAAATAAGACGCCACCGATGACCAGTACAATATGATATGTACTAAATCGCCATAATACCATGACTGCGCTTGTCAAGGAGCCCATCAACGGGGCAAACAACAACGCAAAAACAGCTTCTGTTCCTCCGCTTGATCCCGGAATAGGAATGAAGCTATTGGCCATAGTCACAAAGCTTGATAATGTGATCACATCGATCAATTGATCAGGTTGAATGGAAATATGTAATGCTTGTGCAATCACAAATGGTAACGCATAGAAAAGTGATAATCTAACAAAATCAATACAAGAACAAAGAAAGATCCGTTTTTTATCTTTTGATAATTGCTTGATTTCACTTGTAAATGATGTCATCTGTAATGTCCAAGAATCCAAGGTTCTTTGAGGATCTTTTAAGATCTTGCATTTTCCTAAGACTTTTACGACCCATCCAGATAACCAAATATAGACTTTAGGAAATAAAGCCATAGTGTATAAAGCTAAAATAACGACCGCATTGATCAAATATCCAATCAAGATCAAATTAAACCATGCGGATTGTTGTCGATAATATGAAAATTTTAAAATAAATAATACCGTCACATAAATCATCATCGTAGTTTGATAGATGATAAAATCGGCCCACAATAAACTTGCCCCATCACTGACTTTAATTCCTTGTTTTTTCAACATATAAGCTTGCGCAAATTGTCCCCCTGTACTAGAAGGTGTGATTCCTGAAAAAAATGTACCTACAAATGAAATGATGATTCCTTTTCCTATAGAATAATTGGAGACATATTTTTTACCTAAAACAAAATACACCAAACCCCAGACGACAGTAAAAAGAACTCCCCATAATAAAATGATCAATAAGGAGATGGCGTTCATTTTGGAAATGGCTGATAAAACTTCTTGATAATTGTCTTTTAAGGCAAGCCACATGACACCGCCTGTCAATAAAAGGATCAACAAGAAATTTAAAAGATATTTTTGTTTTTTCATATATCGATCCTACACTCATTATTTTTTGTTTTTCTTATCTAATAATTCCTTTTGTTTTTGTGCATAACTCTCTAAATAAAATTCTCTCCACATGGATAACACATGTTCTTTTGAATAGAAGTCACTTAATTTTTTACTTTTTTCAACATATTCTTCATAAATCTTAGGATTTGAACGTAAATCAGAAATACATTGAGCAAAATCATCATTGGAATCAGCTGTCATATAATCTTGGAATAATATATTTTTATAAAGATCTAAGTCACGTACCAACAATGGAATATGTAAATTGACAGCTTCTAAGATCGTCATTGGGAATAATTCATTATAACTTGGAACAAATAAAACATCGCATAGATTATAAATATCGATCATTTCTTCTCTTGGGATAATTCCTAAAAAATGAACATTTTTTGGTGGATTTTTAGATAGTTTTTTTAATTCTTCATATCCATCCGTAATTCTTCCAAATGAAAAGCCTCCGGCCCAAACAAATTGCACATCTGGCATTCTTTTGGCCACATCTACAAAATCTAATACGCCTTTACGCGTTTGTACTTGTCCAGCTCCTAAAACCACAAAGGCATCTTTTGGTAAATGATATTTTTCACGCAAAGCCATTCTTTCTTCCAATGACTTACGATAGAATTTTTCTTTTGAAACATAATTCGGAATATAGTAAATCTTTTCTCGATCAATCCCTAATTTTACAAGTTCATCAATGAAGGAAGGATTAACAACAACCAAACGATCCGCAGTTTTATAAAATGTCACTAAATAAGAACGAAAAACACTTAATAAAGGTGTTGGGATCTTAATGCTTCCTTCTAATGTATCAGGTAAGAAATGACAATACGCAATATTCATTGCTTTACGATCTTGCATCTTCGCAAAAAAGATAGGATCTACAGTATGAAAATGTTGAATATCTGGTTTTTTGGTCCAATCATTTACAACGACATCAAATACATCGCTTGCCCCTTCTTTGACCAATTGTACTTGTTCTTCATAAGCGCTTCCTACGCCTTGGCCATCTACTTTATCTGCACTGGAGTACATAATGATACGAATTTTTTTGTTTTTCATACGCTCACTTCTTTCACGAATTGATTATACCATAGCATCCATAAGGATACCACAATAGCCCCTAGTCCTAACACCTTGTGCAATCCCATGAATCGTGCCTATCTTTTTTTGAAAGGGCTTGTTATAATGAGCATGATTATGGAGGGGCCCTCATGAAAAAAGAAACATTACACGAATTTATACTGATTACCTTTGCGATTTTTTTAATCTCATTCGCAGTTTATTTCTTTTTAGTGCCCAGTGAGATCGTCATTGGTAGCATTTCTGGGTTAAGCATGGTTCTTAACAAATTAACCAATTTACCCATTTCTATATGGACCTTTATCTTAAATACTGCCTTATTAGTGATTGGTTTTATCTTTATCGGAAAAGAATTTGGAGCTAAAACTGTTTATACATCATTATTAATGCCTGTATTTATCGCTCTTTTTGAATTCTTAGTTCCCATCACCAGTTCATTGACACAAAATCAAGTCTATGACTTGGTGACCTATTCTCTAATTACCGCATTTGGACAAGCATTATTATTTAATGCCAATGCGTCAAGTGGAGGTATTGATATCGTTGGCAAGATCATCAGTAAGTATACCCATCTTGAAATTGGAAAAGCTGTGACCATTTCAGGAATCGTCGCTTCTATGACTTCAATCTTAGCATACGACCTAGGTACATTGATCGTTAGTATCTTAGGTACTTTTGCCAATGGCCTTGCGATTGATTACTTTATTGATGGATTTAATAAAAAGAAAAAAATATGTATCTTATCGGATCACTATGAGGAAATCCAATCCTATATTATGAATACTATGAAACGCGGTGTCACTCTTTATACCGCAAAAGGAGGATTCCAACAAGAAGAACGAACCGAACTTGTCACCATTATGACCAAGAGCGAATATAAGAAATTATTGGATTATCTTCATAAAGCAGACTTCAAATGTTTCGTAACAGTATCCACTGTCAACGAAGTCATTGGGACTTGGAATATCAACAAAACAAAGGGATATAAAAAAAATTAAATTTTTTTAAAAAAAGACTTGCGTTATCCTAAATGGCATGCTAATATAATGGAGCAGTTGCCTGAATAGCTCAGTCGGTAGAGCATCCGGCTGTTAACCGGCAGGTCACAAGTTCGAGTCTTGTTTCAGGCGCCATTGCAAATCAACACTCTGGAAACAGAGTGTTTTTTTATATATTTTAAAAAGCACAAAAAAAGCGGATAATTCCGCTTTTTTCACTATTCACGATCCATCTTACGACGTTTCGATTCAATCAATGCTAGCATACCACCAACAGATACAACCATACCTGTAGTAAATAATGTTACAAATGTACGTGTTGCCGTATTTGTTCCACCATTGTTTTGTGGTTTGTTTGTACTGCTAGAGCCTTGCACTTTTTCTAATGCATTGATAGCTGCTTTTAAAGCCTTTTGAGCTTCATCGACTTGTTGTTGAGATGCTGATCCATCTTGAGCAACAAGTACTGCTTTTTCATACGCTTGCATAAATGCTTTCCAGCTTTTTGAAGAGTATTTATTTTGATCTTTATTATCCCCAATAATACCGTTGGCAATATCGATTGTTTGATTTAATTTTGTTTTATCTACTGTTCCTTTTACAACCAACGATTTTTGAGCGTTTTCAAATGCTTCTTTTGCCGCAACAAATTGAGGATATGATACATCTTGTAAAGTATCACGCATTGCGAATAACACATTGTATGCATCTTCATATGCTTTATAACTATCTTCTGTATATTTTGATGCATCTTCTTTTACGATCGTGCTTAAATATGCTTCTAAATCTTCACTTGTGAGATGTTTTTCTAACGCATCAATCGCTTTACGAAGTTCATCTGCTTTTACATCTGATTTATCCAATACTTGTTGTAACGCATTAACGCTTGTTGTTGTATATAAACCAGAAGCAATCTTTTCATTGGCTTCTTCAATCAATGCTTCAATAGAATCCGTTGTATGAAGTTTCTTTTGAGCTTCTTCTAATGCTTCCACTGCCTTTTGAATCTCATTCGGATGCACTGGATTTTCTTTATTTGTTTCCAATAAAGCTTTTAGCGCCAAACGTGCTTCATTAAATGGCTTCCAAGATTTTGGCGTATATGACTCTTCTTGTAATGCCATTGCCGCATTCAATTTGAATTGTGCTGCTTCTGCTTTTAATGGTGAATAAACTAAACCTTTTTTGGCTTGTTCGTATTCTTTTGTTAAATTCGCTACATCTTCTTTTGAAGTGTCTTCTGCTTTTTCAACAGCTGCTTCAATCTTAGAAATCACATTAAAATATGCTCTCCAAGTTGATACAGTATACGATTCTTTATCTGTAATCTTTTCTTTTAAGATTGTTTTTAAAGCTTCTACATCACCACGTTCTTTATGATTTTTAATTGCAGTTTGAATTGCTTTAACAGCTCCATCCACAGTTTCTTGAGATACGAATTCACTGTCTTTCACTTTAGAACCACTTTCAATTGCTTTTTGATACGCAGTTTGTGATTTTTTAGTCCATTTTGATGTGTCTTCTTCTTTATCTAATAACGCAATCAATGCTTTTTTATCGACTTTTGCCACATCTTTTGTCCCAAATACCATTTCCTTTAGAACAGGACGAACTTGATCCCAAGTAAATCGAACATCTAATACTTTTGTATCCTTTGGCAAGATAAATTCATTCACTGTTTGTGATAATGTTCCTAATTTGATCCAATCCTCTTGACCATCCACACGTGCTTCCACAAGGGCATGGCTAATAGGACTTGTCGCTTGGATTACTTTGATCATATTTTGTGCATTTTCATCAGATACATGATAAATCATATTTCCTGAATCCATACTTGGAATATATCCTGTTGATACATTTCCATCCACTAAATATCCAAATTGACCATTTTGTGTATCTAAACAAGTAGATTCAAAAGTTGGATCATTCACACTAGGAATATAAGCTCCATCATTGATCACAAGCTCTTGAAGACGAACCCATTTATCTGGCCCTGATTTTGTACGAGTGATCTCAAAACGTAAATAACGTGCTTTTTTCGCTTTTTCTAACGTAACTTCTTTTGTGTTATATGAAATTTCATGTTCTGGTAAAACAAAGTTAATATTGTCACTACCATCACTTTCTCCTGGATTGTCCGCATCTTGGTTTCCTAATGTCATAATTGGTTCCCAATTTTTCTTATCCGTAGAGATTTCAAATTTCGCATGACGAGGGAAATCCCATTCTGAATCCTTACATACGACTTTGAATTTTTCAATATCGATTTCTCGACCTAAATCATATACAAAATGATTTCCTTGATTTTGACTTGCTCCATAAATTACTTGTGTTGTCCAATCGCCATCAAATACATTAGTTGCAGGTGTTTTATCCGCTTCATGAATAGGAATATTTGAATCCTTTGGCAAATATGATTTTGGATAATATTCTTCAGTTGTTAAAGAAAGTTCGTTCACATCGAAAGTAATATCATTCTTTGTACGATTGATCAAACGAACATAACGTGCATTTACAGGATCATTTCCTGTATATTCACTCATTTCATATTCGTTCATACCTACTTCTAATGTAACATCTTCAGAACTTACGTTCTTTTTAATTTTTGTGATTTCATGGATACGATCTAATTTAATTCCTACATATTCCCCTTCTTTTAGGGTAATTTTTGATTTTGGTTCTAAAAGCGCATTATCCGTATATACATTCGCTCCTAAATCTTTTAGAGCTTCTACATTGGTATAAGCACGAGAATTGAATACCACTTTCGTATCTACATCAAATTCACGAACCGCAACCCAATAATTTTGTGTGTCCATTGCCACTAAACGAACATAGCGTGCTTCTACATCTAAATCAGATGCATCATAAACAACATGAAGTTTATCAAATTCTGCGTCTGGTAAATCTTCCCATTTATTTCCATCCATAGAGTATTGTAATTTGGATTTATGGAAATAATCATTATGGTCATCTCTTAATCCTTGAACAATATCAATCTTACCTAAGGTGATTGGTTGAGATAATTTTACACCAAAGTAATCTCCTTCAATATAAGAATCTTTCGGTGTTGAATTTTGACGAACATTAAAATGTGTTCCTGTATCTAAACGTTCATCAACCATTTTTTTCTTTTCTTCTTTACTTGCTGTCCATCCATCTTTTGTATGAATGACTTCTTTTGTAAATTGAATATTTTCTTCTGGTGTTAAAGAAACTCTAAATTCACGCATAGCTGGCCAACGAGATGATTCTGAAACTTTTGTACATTCATAACGAACCGCAACAACATTTTCAATTTCTAATTTTGAAACATCAACGCGTTCTGGATTGTTTGTAAATTCATTACCAATTTGTTGCCATTCTTCGCTACCTTCTTGTTTATACATTAATTTAGCAGACCCAAATGTATCTTGACCTTTGCCTTCTTGTGCCGCTCCATTTAAGATATGAACACCATAGATAGTTTGTGGAATAGAGTAGTTGACTTGATAATATTTCCCTACTTCTTCCCCTGTATTTTGCCAAATATGAGTATCATCACGACCATCAATGATATTGTTGATTTCTCCTTGATGGACTTGACCTTTTTCGTAATTTGTTTCAGCTGTAATTTCTAATTTTTGTTTATCTCCTGAAACATAATTTCCCATTGGTTTTTCCAATAGTTTTTCCATAAATTGTGCAAAAGGAATTAATTCAGTAGAACCTGGATCTACAATTTCCGGTGTATCTAATTTTGGTTTTGTATGTGTTGCGGAAGCTTTAAATTCTGCTTGCCCGTCAGCATAGAATGTGAAAGCTGCCATTTTATCTTCTGCATCTAAAGCTTTTTTTGCTTGTAAGAAATTCACAACTGCTTCAGATAAATCACGTAATGAATTGACATATGGTTCTAATCTTTCTTCATTTCTTCATTTTGAGATTTAGATTGGAAACCATCACATGCCGCAATGATCGTTTGGAATTCTACGATCATTTCATCAATTTGTTGTGTTGTCGCATTTCCAGCTGTCAATGCTTCTTTTAATGCACGAAGTTTTGGTGCAAGTTCAACAGATTCTGGCATAACTAGTCCATGACCATTTGGTTCTGGGTTAGACATATGTTTTGCTAATGTATATAATTCATCCGCTGCATAAGGTTCGATATATTTAAAGGAATCTCTCCATGTCTGATTGCCGTCGAAACTAGCCACGTTCCATCCATAGTCTGCGACTTGAAAAATCGCAACTTTGCTTGGTTCTGATTCTTGCATAGGGTTTGTTACCGCCCCATAAATATCGTTTACATTAATATCTGTACTTAACATACTAGAACCATCACCCATCAACATACGACTATGATTGATGTCATTCACTGGCCAGTTCAACCAGAATAATGGCGCACGACGTGTTTTTCCTTGCGCATTTTGTGTTCTAAATGTAGTTAAAGTTTCTTGATTAATTGGTTTACATACTGCTTGTCCTGTCCAGAAAATCTGTACATTTTCAGGGAATCCAGCATCATATTGATTCAATTCTGAATAATCTTTAGCCCAAGAAGCATTGTATCCTTGTGGACAGAAAACAACGTCATAAACATCGCCTTTGGATTTTGCCCATTCGCCCACTCGTTGCATCATTTCAACAACGATTTCACGGTCTAGATCACCAACATCATCGCCTAAGACACCGAATTGACGAACTCCTGCATCTTTGTATAAGTGTTCAAACTTATTAATCATCGCTTGAATTTCTTCTTCTTTGCGATTTGGATCAAATTTGCTTGCTCCCATAAATGGATGGGCAGTCCAAACAAAACGACATTTTGTCGCATTTCCAACTGCCACCATCTCTTTTAGACGAGCTAGCTCATCTTCTGGATAAGGTTCTCTCCATTTATCTTTATGATAAGGATCATCTTTAGGCGCAAAGACATACGAAGTCATCTTTAGATCCCCACCAAAACGCATTAATTCCATACGATTTTCATTTGTCCATGGAATTCCATAATATCCTTCAATAAAACCGCGCATTTTTAAATCTGCCCAGTCATGCATTGTAAAACGTAAAATTGCGGAACCATCAGTTTGATTAAAAATCTGTTTCAATGTCGTGATCCCATAAAAAGCGGCATCACTGTCACGACCTAAGATTACGATATCATCATTCTTAGTCGTATCTAAATAATATTCGCCAAAATGTGTTGTCGGTGCTTCAAATCCGTAATTCTCTGTAATATACGTTTCAGCAGCTCCATTTGATCCACTCGTTCCAACGAAGACATTTGTTTTGCCCTCAACACGTTCTTGGGATTCACTAATTGTTTTTCCCTTTAAACCAAAAACATCTTGGAAATGATTTTTTGTATCCACATCAATCGATTCATCGTAAACAACATTGACTTCTGGATACATTACAAATTCTCCGTCACCATAGTTTAATTCATGAGGTGTCGGATAAAATTCATACCCCGTTTCAGAGGCTTCTACTTCTGTTACAAGCTTTGGTCCTATCATACCAACACTTGTCGTCATCATAAAGGCGCTAACAGTAACCTTTACGACCTTGGTCATAAAACTTTTCATACTATCTCCTATTTCGGCAAGACGGTTCGTCCATAAGTTTCTAAATGAAATCAATCGATCATTGACGGGACAATCCATTGATATTTCATTTTGTTCCGCTTTTTATGAAATACACATTCAGAAACCTCTGCTTTTCTTTGTCTTGCTCGTTAAGTTTATCTTCAAAAATAACTTAACGGTAAAATATTACATATACATGTAAGCGTTGTCAATATTTAAGCTTTATAAAGTTTGATTTTTCACAAGTATTATTTTTAACTAACTTTTCCATAAAGAAAACTCCAAATCTTATATAGACTTGGAGCAATATCCATAAAATAAATTCTTGTTTTCTATATTACCTTGGATTTCAAAATATATGTCACCAAAATCAATACGATTGTTTCGCTACAAAAATAAGAACACCATACTCCTTTTAATCCAAAAAGTGTTCCTAAAAGAAAAACTATAGGAACTAGGATCAATACGCTTTTACAAATCGAAACAAGGTATGCTGCTCGATATCGTTCTGTGGATGCCAAAAAGGTCATACACACTCCATTCCATCCTATAAAAAAACAAGCGATGAAATAATATCTCATACCTTCTTGTGCCAATGCTTGTAACGATAGATCTTGTTGGAGATTAAAGATATGCACAAGTTGATCTGTAAAGATCAAAATGATTGAATAAATCAATATGGATAAAATCGTTGCCATGACCAGTCCATATTGAAATATATCTTTGACTTCTTGATGATGTTGATGACCATAATGACGGCTTAACAATGGTTGCATGCCTTGAGATAGTCCATTATAAATCGCATTCACCACCAAAGAAATCACCGTAATGATACTAAAAGCAGCGACTCCCATATTACCTACAAGCTTCAAAATCATAAAGTTATAGACAAACATGATGATACCTGCTGTACATTCATTCATAAAAAAAGAAATCCCGTTAGAAATAATAGGCTTTATGGTCAGATTTGAAAACTGAAAATGAAAATGATTGCGTTTTGATAGAAAATACGGCATCATAACCAACAAACTAATGATGGGGGCAAGTCCTGTTGCGATAATAGCCCCCTTGATCTTCCATCCAAATTTGAAAATAAATATCGCATCCAAGATTATATTTGAAATACTTCCTATGACCATCGCTCGTGTTGCCACTTCAGGGGCTCCATCATTGCGTATAAAACATTGAATACAATGATTCCATAAAAAAGCAGGGGAAAAGAATAATAAGATTTGTAAATATGTATGCGTCATATCAAAAACAGAATGATTTGCACCTAAAAAAGTAACGATTTGTTTTGAAAAAAACAAGCCACAGATCTCAAAGAATACCGAAAACAACATGACCAAATAGACACAGTTCGTATAAATTTCATTGGCTTTGTCTTGATGATGTCGACTAATCGCATATTGAGATCCTCCCCCAATTCCAATCATTAGTCCTAGTCCATTAAGAATACAAAATATTGGAAAGGCTAAGTTTAAAGCGGTCAATCCATCTGTTTGACAAGCAGCAGCTACAAAAAATGTATCCGTCATCGTATAACAAGAATAAGAAATTTGCCCTACGATATTTAAAATTACATAATGTTGAAAATCTTTAAATGTTGATTTCATAAGCCCTCCATAAAAAAAGCTCCTACACATAGCCTTTATGTGCGGGAGCGTTTCAAACCGTAGGTAAAGTATATCATATCCAATGTTATGATTTGCATAATCAAATCATAAAAATTATAATGATTAGCATATAAGAGGTACATATGCATTTAAAACTAGGCACTCGTCGTTCAAAATTGGCGCAAATTCAAACGGATTTGGTCATTCAAACTTTATCTAACGCTTTTCCTGATGCGACATTTGAAAAAGTATTAATCGATACGCAAGGAGATCGTTGTGTATCAAGTCCTTTATACCAAATGAAAAATACTGGCGTTTTTGTCAAAGATATAGAAAAAGCCCTTCTTCAACATGAAATTGATATTGCGGTGCATTCTTTAAAAGACGTATCTTCTACCATGGATGATTCTCTCACTCTTTTGCCTCATTTTCTTTTCGAAGATAAAAGAGATGCACTGATCACCAAAGAACATTGTTCGTTGATGTCTCTAAAACCTCACGCGATCATCGCTACAAGTAGCTTACGGAGAATGGCTTGTATTAAACATGTCCGCCCTGATATTGAATTCGTCAATATTCGTGGAAACATTGATACTCGAATCCAAAAATTTATGGATTCTTCTATTGATGGCATCGTTCTTTCTGCCGCTGGATTAAAACGAGCTGGATTTACCGCATTGATCGATGAATATTTGGATCCTAGCCAAATTATTCCGGCATGTGGACAAGGTACATTGGCTTTACAAATTCGTAAAGAAGATCTTTCTCTTTATACACCCATCCTACCAAAAACCAATCTTCAACGTCTAGAAGTCGATTTAGAAAGAGCATTTTTAAAAGAATCTCAAGCCGGATGTCATTATCCTATCGGTTGTTTTTGTCAAATTGATGATCAAATGATCCATATTGATGCTTGTATCGGCGATACTATTGATACATGTATCTTCCTCCATGAAAGCTATCCTCTTGATCAATATGATCAAGTAATTTCGTTGTTATATAAAAAAATTAAGGAGACTTGCCTATGATCTGGTTTGTAGGTGCCGGATGTTATCATCCAGACTATTTAACAATTGCGGCTAAAAAAATCATTGAAACCGCTGACTGTATCCTTTATGATGCCTTAATCAATAAAGAATTTTTACAACTTGCTAAACCTTCCTGCGAATGTTTATGTGTTGGTAAACGTGGCCATGCCACTTCTTCCAAACAAGAAGATATCAATGAACTTCTCCTCAAAAAATCAAAACAATATGCACAAGTATTGCGTTTAAAAGGAGGCGACCCTTTTCTTTTTGGACGTGGTAGTGAAGAAATGCTTCACGTATTAGAACACGGTATCGATTGCCAATATATTCCTGGTATCAGCAGTGCGATTGGTGCCCTAGGATTTGCTGGAATTCCCGTCACTCAACGACATGTTTCTTCTGGTGTTCACATTCATACACTTCATAAACAAGATGGTAGCGATCAATTAGACTATGATCTCATTGCCCGTGATCCAAATACCCATCTTTTCTTTATGGGTGCTCATAAAATCAAAAAAATGGTCCAACATTGTCTCGATGCAGGCATACCAAACAAGTATCCTATCGCCATCGCAAGTCATTGTACCTACCCAAATCAAAAAGTCTTATGTTCTACTCTAGAAGAAATTCTAAATCTTGATGTTAGTTCTTATACTAGCCCTTTATTGATCGTGCTTGGTCCTGTAATCCAAAATCAATCTTTATTAAATAACGCCTCTCGTTTAGATTGTTTTTCCAAACGTGTTTTATTCACAAGTATTGATGATACAAAATGGCCAATCGATCTTCTTAGTTTGACCCATGGAATTTATCCCTTTATTCGTCAAGTTGGACATATTCAATATCAATATGATCCTTATGTCTCATTTCAATCCTATCAATCGCTTGTATTTAGTTCCAAACACGCAGTGATTGGCTTTTTTCAATATTTGATCAAGCAACAAATCGATATTCGTTCTTTATCAGATATAAAATTTTATTGTATTGGCAAAAAAACAGAAGAACAACTTTTACAACATGGCATTTTTCCAACCGCTACCACGATGTGTCGAGATGATATGATCCATCTTTTACAAAACGAGTCGAATGTTTGTTATATCGGGGGAAAACAAACACAGTCTACATGGCCAACTTTCCAAACTTATCAAATCAAAGCCCATGACTTTGATCTTCCTCAAGAATCCATCGATGCGATCTGTGTCACTTGCCCTTTTGCGATTGAACAATTGGTC
>Kit_p2__coassemble_1119_pt1 | contig 19609 bp, 19 predicted proteins | sample Kit_p2__metabat2_low_PE_059 | metagenome-assembled genome bin Kit_p2 | reverse complement strand
TAAGATTTCTTTTGTCTTTCGTTCCTTCTCTTTGGAACGCTTGTTTATACTACCACTTATATCTACCTTTGACAAGTACTTTTTTAAAAATTTATCATTTTTTTGATAATTTCTTGTTTTTTTACCAATATCTACCCATTTTAGACTTATTTCATGATCTTACATTGTAAAATCGAGTCATCAAAATCTTCTGCCGCCAATTCCTTATACTCTTCATGTTTTTTTATCCATTGGTGTGCATAAGAACAACTTGCTTTTACTCGATATCCCTTTTCATTAAAAAAATGCATTGCCTCTGTCATCAATTTTGAAGCCACACCCATTCCTCGAAGTTTTTCACTAACAAAAGTATGATCAATATTCACAACACCATCTTCAATTACTTCATACGTTAGTTTAGCTAAGACTTCATTTCCTTCTTCATAATAAATAACATGATTCCCATATTTCCATTCCACGATTGTCACCTCTTATTTAAAATATCCCATACTCTTGTTTCTTTCTCAACATAAATGCTTATTCGTATTCTCTTTTTATCAATTTTTTACTTGTTACATCTCTTATATTATTTTTTATTACCTTCATTTTTACTATATATGTATATTAAAAAAACTCATCTTTAAATACTGACCCATTTTAGGTCTATGTCTTTGCTCATCTGCTTTCGTTGTCCTTCCTACTGTTTCAGTGATATCTCAAATAAAAAAACATCTTCTGAAAAAATCAGTAGATGTTTTACTTATTTTGAACTCTATTTGATATGATTTAAAACGTTTTTATTTTACTCTAGACAAAAGAACAACTGTTTCTATATTTTGGGTTTGACTAAACATATCAAATGCTTTGATTTTTTGAATTTCATATGTACGTTCTAAATCTTTTAAATCTTTAGCTAATGTACTTGGATTACAAGAAATATATACAATTGTTTCAATCGATGACTTTTGTATATTTTCTTTCATCGCATGATCCAATCCTGTTCTTGGTGGATCTACAATCAAGATATCCACTGTTTTTTCTTTCAAGATTTGTTGTAGTTCTTTAGCCGCATCTCCACATATAAATTTAACATTTTGGATATCATTCATCTGCGCATTATGATTAGCATTATCTACCGCATCTTGAATCATTTCAATGCCGATGATTTCTTCTGCTTTATCATGACAAAATAAACTAATGGCACCCACACCACTATACGTTTCTACCAATGTTTTCGATTTTGGAATCCAATCTTTGACCGTTCTATAAATTTCTATAGCTTGTGCTGTATTTAGTTGAAAAAATGAACGTGGTAAACATTGAATCATATAGTCATCTAAATGTAATTGAATATTTTCATCCAATCCTAGATGAATCATCTTTTCTCCAAAAACATGCACTTGATCATCTAGCTTGATACTTTGCCAAATCGAACAAATGGTATCGATAGATTCAATCTCTTTGATCATATCTACAAGAATTGTTTCTTTTCCTGTCACAAAGATCACTTGTACTTTTTGATCAAATTCTTTCAATACTAACGTACGATATCCTTTTTTTGTTTTTTTATGATATGGTTTGCATTGATACTTATTACAAATCTCTACAATTTTTTGTCTTGTCATTTCTAATATCTTAGAATGAATCAGACAACGATCAATACCTACAAATGTATTCGATCCTTTTTCATAGAATCCATTGACCAATTTTCCATCTTTACAGCCAAATGGAAGTTTACAAGCATTTCGATATCCTAAAGGATCAGGATTTTTTTGCATGCGATCGATTGATCGAGTATATCCTGCATATTTTTTTAATGTTTCTTTTAAGATTTGTTCTTTCATTTTGATTTGATCTTTATATCGTACATGCATCAATGCGCATCCACCACATGTATGCGCATGGACACAAAGAAGATCTCGTCTAGCTGGCGCGGATTCAATTACTTTTTCAAGATGTCCCAAACCATATCTTTCTTTTTCTTGGACAAGTGTATATTCCACCAATTCTCCTGGAAGTGCACCATCAATAAAAATCGGTTTACGATTTTTATAAGCGATACCTTCTCCGTTGATTCCCCATTTTTTTATTCTTGTTTTTAATCTTTTTTCCATATACTCACCATAAATTCAAATGTGACATGTAATCCCTCTAATTGTTTTACACGTTCTAACCCTTCCTGACTTGTTTTATATCGATACGGCGTCATTTCTAATAGAGACCAAACATCATCAACCCATGACTGTTGTTGGATCTTTTCTTGTTTAACACAAGTGAATCCTTCCATATTTTCTGAAGGCACAGGATTTTCGTAAGGTTTTTCATATAAAATTTCTTTTAATTCCCAACAATGTCTAGGACCTGGGCCAACGACAATAAATAATCCATCCTTTTGAAGAACACGTTGCACTTCTAATACAGATATTGGCACAAAGATGGCAGTCACCGCATCAAAACTTGCATCAGAAAATGGTAAATTAAAGATACTATCGACAATATATGTCGTTTTTTTGTCATGAGCTGAAGCATATTTTAATGCGCTTTTACTCAAATCAACACCATAGACATTCGATACGATTTCAGAAAACTTTGATGTGTAATAGCCTTGCCCACAACCAAGATCTAATAAAAATCGACATGCATTTTCATTTAGAAGCTCACAAAGTCTTTGGCGCATGAAGTCATAATAATTCTTTTCTAAAAATTGCGTTCTTGCTTGCACCATCAAGGCATTATCTCCTTGATTCTTTTTTTGTTTTAAAGACAAATTGGCATAGCCTTGTTTGGCAATATCAAAACTATGTCGATTGAAACAACAATACACATTATTTTCTTTTTTTAATTCTTTTTTACAAATTGGACATACTAACATGCATTCAGTATAACAATTTTTTTAAAATTCACAAATAAAAACTCTGCTAAGCAGAGTTCTAAAAAATATCATCTTCTTGTTTTTCACAATTGACCCAAACCGATTCCACATTTTCAATGCATTCATTGACCAAAGTTTCAAAATCAAAACGTTCTTCATATTTTTCACAACGATCAATTTTTGGCTTTGTTACTGGGTTTTTGGGATTAAAAATTGTACAACAATCTTCATACGGCAAGATGGATGTATCATAAGTACCAATCTTTTTCGCGATATCAATGATCTCAATTTTATCCATACATACCAAAGGTCTTAATAGTGGCATCGTTGTCACCGCATTGATGGCCATCATACTTTCTAATGTTTGACTCGCCACTTGCCCAACGGATTCCCCCGTTGCGATAGCTTTGGCATTACGATTTTGAGCAACACCTGTTGCGATTCGCATCATCATACGACGCATCAAGGTAATCGCATAGCTTTCATCTGCATGATCATAGATCGCTCTTTGTAGCTTTGTAAATGGTACGATATGTACAAGAAGATCTCCTTGGTATTGACTGACAATACGTGCCAATTCCATCACTTTATCTTGCGCATTTTGACTTGTATATGGTGGCGAAGCAAAGTGAATACATTCAATTTTAACACCACGCTTCATCATTAAATAACTTGCAACAGGAGAATCAATCCCCCCGCTTAAAAGTACCATTGCTTTTCCGCCAACCCCAACTGGATATCCACCAGCACCAGCTCGACGATCTGTCATAATATATGTCGCATCACTATGTACTTCAATCACGATTTTTACATCTGGTTGACGTACATTCACTTTCCAATCACTTGATTTTAAGATAGCCGTAGCGACTTGACGATTGATCTGATCCGAGATCAAAGGGAACATTTTATCGCTTCTTCTTGCTGCCACTTTAAATGTCTTTGGTGTTGTTAGATCTAATATGCTCATACAAGCATCAACGATCGCATTAATATCAGATTCTGTTTTTGTTGCCAATGAAAAAGAAGAAATCCCAAAAACCTTTGATAACGCATCACTGACTTCTTCTGCATTTTCTTGGTTTAAATAAATATACATGCGATCATGTTGTTTTTCATATTCTAATGTTGGAAAATGCTTTAATGATTTTCGTACATTATCATATAACTGTTTAATAAACGTATTTCTATTTTTCCCTTTTAAACTTAATTCACCGTAGCGAATCAAAATATGATCATAAGTGTAAGCCATAATTTTTTATAATCTCCTTGCAAGCTTCTATAAACGTCTTTGCCTCTTCCATTGTATTATTTTCATCAAAAGAAAGTCGAATCATATGCGTCGCTTCTTTTTCACTTTTATGCATCATCAACAATACTTTACTCGCACTTTGCGAATGAGAGGAACATGTACTTTTTGCCGAAACACAGATTCCTTTTTGATCTAACGCATTCATCAAGACTTCACTAGTCATTTCTGCAAATGAAATATTCAAAATATAAGGGAGTCCATCCTCTGGAGAATTGATTGTCGTTCCTGGAATCTTCATCAATTCTTGTCGTATATATGTATTGATCTTTTTAACATGATCATATTTTTCTTTTTGATGTTCTAAGGCAAGACGAATGGTCTTTGATAATACAATATTGGCAGGCGCATTTTCCGTACCCCCACGTAAGCCTTGTTCTTGTTGTCCTCCTTGAATCAAAGGCATCAATTGTACTTTCTTTTTCTTCATTAATAAAGCACTACCCTTTAATCCATGAATCTTATGTGCACTGATTGTTGCCATATCTAATTTTTCAAAAGGAATAGGCAACTTAGAAAAGCTTTGCACGCAATCCACATGAAAACTACAAGTTGGATGGGCATGTACAATCTTTTCAATCGCTTCGATTGGATTAATTGCCCCAATCTCATTATTAACATGCATAATCGAAACAAGGATCGTATCTTCACGCATTGCCTCTTGAACAACTTGTGGCGTTATGATGCCTGCATCATTAATCGGTAAATAATCAACTTCATACCCAAATTGTTGAAGCCACTGTCCTGCATGTTCTACACTCGCATGTTCTACAGCCCCTAATAATATATGTTTTCCACGATGTGCGTTGGCTAGTGCATATCCGATAATCGCTAAGGAATTGGATTCACTCGCACATCCAGTAAAAATAATCTCTTCTGGTTTTACATGTAACATCTGAGCAATATTCTTTCGGCTGGTTTCCAAAAGCGTTGACGCCTTTCGTCCCAATGTATGCATACTATCAGGATTTCCATATGTCGTTTCTAACAATTGCCCATAAACACGACGAACCTCTGGGTGTACAGAGGTCGTTGATGAGTTATCAAAATAAATCATTATGCTTGATTCATCACCGCAGGATCTTTACGAGCAACCAGTTTCTCATAAATTCCTGGATGAAGATTTTCAATCGCTTGGATAGCGATTTTTAAAGCACGTGTATATTCTCCATTTTGGAAACAGAATTCTGCTCTTGTTAATTCTGAATCCATAGAAGGATATGTACTACGGAAACGGTTACCAAACACGATCGCATTTTCAACCATGATGGCAATACCAATTAAATTATTTGCGTTATTGTAAAGTTTATAAACAAAATCGATAGCATCTTGTAAATCCGCATTCAAAGTTTGCACATCTAAAGGAGAATGATTCAATACCATTCTTACACGTTGAATTAAACGTTCTCCTTCTTGAATATCTTCATCAAATTGAGAAGAGATATTGGGCAATTGATGAGTTGATGCGTTTAAACGCACTTCATTTAAGATCAATTGTAATTTGATCAATTGTTTTTTTGCACGAGATTCATCACTACTTGCTCCAACAAGCATTTGTTTCATATCTTTGATTTGTGCTTCAAAGTCAGTAATTTCTTGAATGAAATCACGGTAATTATGAACAAGTTCTACGCTTGGACTTTCATCTTCTTTTAAACTCTTTTCAATAGTCAAGCGACGATTCTTCAATTGTAAAAGTTGTTCGTCAGCCAATGCGAAACGATGAGACCAATCTTCTAAACCAAAGCGATCTTTGATATTCGCATATAAAGATTTGATTTCACGAAGATCATCTTCAATTTCATCTAAAAGACCTAATTTATTTAATCCACTGTGAATTTCAATGAATGCTTGTTTTTCTGTTTCGATATCATCTTGTAATGTTAAAACATATTCAGCAGAATCTGCCAACACTTCATCCGCTTCATCAAAACCACCATTATCCATACAGTTGACCGCATGCATCAATGCTTTTTCTACTTTTTCAAGTTTCTTTTCTGGTGTTAGATAAGAGAGATCAATTTTTTGTTCTTGCATTTCCATTAAATGAGAACGCACTTCTTCCATCGCTTGCGGAATTAAGTGTTTTGCTTTTTCATATAAACTTGGTGCTTGCGCAATCTTCCCACTCAATGCATCCACTTGAATCGCCATTTTATCAATTTCTTCTTTGGCTTTATTAAATTCAGAAGCATACATCCATTCTTCAAAATTAGTAAATGCATCTTCCAGCTTCGCAAATTCAGTATCAAAATATTGACTTGAAGTATAATAAGTTGATCGATTTTCTTGATAAATAGTTTTTACACCACGGAAACGTTCTTTTAAAGCATTAGCTGCTTCACGAACTTCCGTTTCTCTTTCCAAGATATGATCTAAGAATTGGGTAACAATACGCACTTTTTCTTTTGTATCATCCAACATATTTTCCAATTCATCCATATTACGCATTGCTTTTTTCAAGCGATGTGAATTTAAATATTCATCCGCTTCTGAGAATAATTCTTCACATTGATTCACGCTTACCGTACTTGATTCATATTTTGGCATGATATTACGTACTTTATCCATGATATCAGGATTTGATTTTGCAAATGCTGATGCTTTGTTAAATTTATATGGTAAAGAATTGTTTCGAATTTCATTCACTTCAATTTCCAATTCGGCAATTCGTTTTTCTGCTTTACGACGACGAATGGCACGCATGATGATCCATATTAAAATTAAGACCAAAATAGCAATACAGATATAAATTAAAATCTCCGCAGATAAATGACTGCGAATAAATGAATAGACCGTTTTTAAAGTATTTTGAACAGCATCCATGTAGGTCCCTCCTCGCAAACTAAATCCATTATAGCAAATCTTCTTCAATGATGCACTATTTTGTGAATTTTCTTGATTTTATATAGGCATTTTGATATGATACATGAGCATAAATTGATAGCAGCATACAAAGTCAAAGGACAAGCGTTATAGGCATTTAGGCGATATGAGTAAACTAAAAGCTGATAGAATGAAAGTATCTTCTATAACACATCCATTGATGATTTGTACTGTTATTGTTTTATGAACATAAAACAATAGGAGGAAAAATTATGTCAAGAAACACAGGAAGTACTTGGAAAAAGTCTCGTCGTTTAGGTTTCTCTGTTCTTGAAACAGGTGAAGAATTAACACGTCGTAACTATGCTCCAGGACAACACGGAAATGGTCGTCGTGCCAAATTAACTGAATACGGATTGCAGTTACAAGAAAAACAACGCGTTCGTCACACTTACCAATTAAGTGAAAAACAATTCTACAACACTTACTTAAAAGCTAGTAAACGTCCAGGAGAATCTGGTGTCAACTTATTGATCATGTTAGAATCTCGTTTGGATAACTTAGTATACCGTTTTGGATTTGCTCGCACTCGTCGTGGAGCTCGCCAATTGGTTAACCATGGACATATCTTAGTTGATGGTAAAAAAGTAGATATCCCTAGTTTCCAAGTAAAACCAGGACAAACTATCGAAGTTCGTGAACGTGACTTAAATATGGCTTGTATCAACGAAGCTTTAGAAGCAGCTACTACAACTGTTGCTTTCGTAGAAGTTGATAAAGACAAGAAAAAAGGAACTTATGTTCGTTATCCAGAACGTAACGAATTGTTCACGGCTCAAGAAATTAACGAATTGTTAATCGTTGAGTTCTACAACCGTTAATCGTTTCCGACATACAAAAAGACGTTTCCTATTCTTAGGAAACGTTTTTTTATGGATGAAGAAATCCAATCTTTTCTGCCACAAAGGCATAATTATAATATGTATGCCCTTCTTTTTCGACAATACGCGTACTAATTCTTCCTTTTACACTAATAAAATCATTGACTTTTGAGACATTGGAAATAGTTTCTGCCAATCCTCGCCAAACTTCAATTTGCACTTTATCATATTCATATTGACCTTGTGCATTCGCAAACGGTCTTTCTACGCGTAACACAACTTGTCCTACTTTATCCCCTGATGGGGTTTCTCTTACATTTGGTAATTCTTCAATTTGTCCTACTACACAAAATATATTCATTGTCTAACCTCCGGTATAGGAAATAACATCCCACAAAATCACCTGCCTTCGATGGCATGATACAAATAACACCTAAATAAAACAAATGAGCAAGATTATCTAATCTTGCTCATTTTCTCTTGATTACATCGAATTTAATTCTCTAATTCTATCATTTTATGATTGATTTCACTCTTTATCCCTTTTCGGCATAATTTGTACGATTGCTTTCTGTCCAAAATCTAAACTTGCTCCCACAGCTTGTACATCCTCTTGTGTCAATCCAGCTATAGTTTCCATACTTTCTTGATACGTATATCCTTCTTGTAGACAACGCATCCAATCAAAACACAATGTTTCAAATGAATCCTGACTACGGATCATCGTCCCAATATTTTTTCGTTTCAACGCTTCAAATACATGAGGATCAATCTTTTTTGTTTGTAATTTTTCGACTACTTCATCAACTAAATGGATAAATCCATCTGGGTTTTGCGTTTGTGCGTAAAATAGAACATAAGCATGGCCCTTGGTGAAATCACATTCTGCTCCACAACTTTGCGTAATGATGCGTTCATCAATCCATCTTTGATAATCTGGATTCAATGGTGAAAAATGTGCTTCTAACAATAATTCCATCGATTGATCAGCTCGATATGCTTCCAAGCTATTCTCATAAGGTTTCATCTTATAAGATACACAGACATAAGGAAAAGATACGTCCATTTGTTTTTCAAAATATGGACGCTTTACTTCTGCTGGTTCATTTTCAAAAACACATTCTACTTTGTCATGCACTTGATTTTCATACTGTAATTCATGTGTTTCAATCAAATCCATAATTTCTTGCACGTCTTTTCCGGTAACCCCAATCAAGATTAACCGGCTTGGATCATAGTTCCATTGATAAAACTTTGACAGTTGTTCCACTTGCATCGCACTGATATCTTCTTTAGTACCCAAGATATCTTGGCGCAATGGATGATTATGATATAACGATTTATATGTTTGTAACACCAATTGTTGTTCTGGATTTTGCATCGTCATATCATATTCACTCAATATAATTCCTTTTTCTTTTTCTACAGAATCAATATCAATATCCAAATTTTGTACAAAATCTAATAATAAACGCAATGAAGGTTTTACATCCGCTGAAGTTTGAAAATAATACGTCGTTTCTTTATAAGAAGTGTATGCATTAGTTTGTGCTTGATATTTCGCAAACCATTCACTGACATCTTGTCCTTCATATCGAAACATTTGATGTTCTAAAAAATGTGCACATCCGCTTGGATGTTCTATGATTTCATTATCCATCATTTGTTTTTTATCAAATCCACCAGCTTGAGTAGAACACATAAAGATAGATTTCATAAAATCGGGTTTATGAATCAGAACAACTCGCATACCATTATGTAATGTTTTTTCTAATGTCCTTAACTTATTCATGATTCCCCTCCTCTACGACAACTTGAACAATCTTGTTGAGTTTGTTAGCCACAAGACATAAATCATCATATGAGATTTCTTGAATTTGTTGAATCTGTTGTTCCAAAGAAATATCACGATGTAAATACGTATCCAAGAATGTTCTTTCGATCATTGAAAATGGATGATCTTGACTGACACGTAAAGCATCGATCCAATCTTTTTTCGCAATATCAATTTTTTCTAAAGGAACTTGTCTAGTTTTCACTCTTTCAATTTGTTGATTGATCAAATCACTCACTTGTTCAACATTTTTCTTTTCAATCCCTGCCAAAACCAACAACAAGCCATCAAAGCGAATCAATTGTGATTGAATCATATAACATAAACTTTGTTTTTCACGAATTTCTTCAAACAATAATGAATTTGGACTTTGTCCTAACAAGGAACAAAGTAAAACAAGTGGATAAAATTCTTTAGAACAAGTGTCTATCGAAGTCGTATACGCAACGACTAAGCTTGTTTGATAGATTTCTTTTTGAATATTTTTATAAACACACGCTTGTGTTTCAATCAAAGTTCTTTGATTCTCCATTAAGATGGGTGTATCCATCGTTTTAAAATAATCAATAAGCTCAGGTTCTACATTTCCACATAAAAAAACATGATGATCCATCATCAAATAGCGTGCATATAACGCTTGCACTTGAGATAATGTCACCGCATCAACTTCTTCTAAAGATCCCTGGATTTTAGTTTTGATTGTATGATCCATTTCTATACAAGAAAACGCAGTTTGTATCGCAATCTGATCTGGATCTTCTTGTAAACGATATAATTTATTGGCCAACATATATTTTGCTTCTTGTAAGCTTTCTTCATCTAAAACAGCCTTAAACATCAATTGATCCATGCAATGTTGAATTTCATGAACAGCCATAGAATCAGGTAGATGATCTTGTGCAATCCATTGAAACCGTACATCTAAGACCATTTGATCTCCATAGGCATGTAACGCAAAAGAAGCTTTCAATCCATAGGCAAGATTCAAAGCCATAGATAACGCCTGTTTATCCATAAAATCTTCAGTTTTTTGTTTCATCATAAAGACCAACAAATTCCACGCCGTCATGTCTTTGGCTTCTAACGGACAAATCGAACGAATGCTGACCGAATTTTCTATAAATTTATTAGTTTGAATATACTTCATAAAGCCCTCTATTCTACAAAGGCAAAAAAAAGAGACTTAAAGCCTCTTTTTAGCCTACATGCACATATGCGATAAATGCATTTGAACAGTTCACAGACCAAATAACAGTCTGATTTCCATTCCATCCACCATGTACTGCTTGTCCATTTCCGATATAAATCGCAACGTGTCCACTATACACGATGATATCTCCAGGTACTGGATTACTTGTGATTGTTCCTAATGATAAATATCCAGCAGGTCCACTATGGAAGTTAATTCCTACTGCTTTCAATGAATTTGAAACCAATGCGGTACAGTCTTGATATACACCAATTTGTGCTAAAGCTGCACTTGCGATCGCAGAACTATTTACATTTGAACTTCCTGTATTTCCAGTATTTCCACCAAGATTTCCTGAGTTAGAATTTCCTTGATTTGTGCTTCCACTATTTGTAGAAGATCCACTGTTTGAAGTTTGATTGCTTTGTTCAGCTTTTGGGGCTTCTGGTTTCACTTCTTCAACTGGTTTTTCAATCTTAGTCGCTTTTCCATCGCCATCGATCTTATATCCATCTTTTTCAGTGTCTTTTAACATTTCTCCATTTTCATTAAAGAAATATGTTGCTCCATCGATTTCTTTTGAAGTATCTTTTGTAGGATTTCCTTTGTCATCAAAATAATAATACTTACCATCTTTTTGGATCCATCCAGTGTTAAATACACCATCTTCACCAAGGTAATAAGTAGATCCGTCGATTTCAACTTCACCAATTGTCATCGCTCCATTGTCACCAAAATAATATTTTTTGCCTTCAATTTCGCTCCAACCTTTGACTACGTTTCCATCTTCGTCAAAATAATATTTAGAACCACCATCTTCTACCCAAGATGTTGCCATCTTGAATCCTTTTTCGTCATAGAATGATTTGCCATCCTCTGACCAACCGTGAAGTAGCTCTCCCTCACTTTGGAAGTTGTAAATAGTACCTTGAATGTTTCTTTCACCAGTAGCTGCTGTTCCATCTGGTTCGAAATAATAAGTTTCTTCCGAAATTGATTGCCAACCAAATTGTAATTCTCCATCACCATTAAAGTAATATAGTTCATTATCAATTTCAGTTAGTCCTGTTGCTGCTTGATGATTTGATTCCAAGATGTAGTAACGGTCAGCACCTTCACCATGCCATCCTGGTTTTGTTTCATAAGCACGTACAGTTGAAAGAACAGGTCCACTTGCACAGATACATAGCGCAACAGCTAATAATTTACTGTGTTTTTCGATAAAATTCATTCCATCACCTCTTAACAACATCTTAAATTTAACATGATTTAAAAAACTGGTAAAATTTTCAAGCATTTTTTTTAATTAAAAATCTCATCATTTTTTCTAGTTTTTCATCAAAAACTCTTTATATAAAGCTTATCTACCTAAATTATGGAATAATATGTGATTTTTTCTAAAATAGTACATAATCTTTATTTCGAGAGCATATGTCCACAAATCTTAAACATTTTTATCTGAAATCCATATCATAATCCATTGATATACCTTCAAAGAAAGCCCATATAATAGGATTAATATGATGAATACTAGACCGATTAAGTCAATATTTGATATCCATGATATCGTAGAAATCACTTGTTCAAGCGAATCACCATGAAATCCAATTTGCATTCCAATATATGTAGAAAACATCATTAAGCCCAAAATTATCGCCATAAAATATCGAAATTTGGGTAGAAATGACTGACAAAGAATAATAGTTAGAAAAATCATTCCGATTTCTATCCATTTTAACTGTTGAAGCGCTAAAAGAATCGATCCATTTGTGCTGATAAACGTCAATACCATTCGTACCACAAAGCTTGCGTTATATCCTTCCATCTTTGATAGAAATTGAAATAAGCTTTGATAATCGCTTACTGTAATTGCTTGTATAAAAAATATGAACAACCATATACTTTGCCACAACCAAAAAAGAAGGACGACAATCGATATGCCTGTCCATCTTTTTTCAAAGGTATCAAATATACGATCAATCCGTTTCGCAATGTTCAAGGAAGTCTTCTCCTTTTAATTGTTCACATGTTGAAAGACCTGGATACTCTAATTGTCGCAAAACTTCATAAACGATAATCGCTGCACAATTCGATAAATTCAAGCTACGTGCATTGGCAACCATAGGTAGACGCATACATGTATCTAAGTGATCTTTTAAAATCCCTTTATCAATTCCTGTACTTTCTTTCCCTAATATAATATATATATCGCCTTCTTCTTTTGTGAAATCAAATTCACTTGGCGCTTTCTTTCCATAACGAGTCATACAGTAATAATGCTCAGCGGGATTTTTTGATTCAAAATCTTGCCAGTTAGGATGGATTTCAATATCTGCTTCATGAATATAATCCATTCCTGAACGCCTTAAATGCTTTTCATCCAATGAAAATCCCAATGGTTCGATCAAATGTAATTTAGAATTTGTCGCCATACAAGTGCGAATGATATTTCCTGTATTTCCAGGAATCTCTGGTTCAAATAATACAACATGAATCATTTTGTCTTCCTCCAATCTTCCAAAAAAGCATGTAACGCATTTCCTCGATGCGATACCGAATTCTTTTGTTGTTCTGATACATCAGCTAATGTTGTTTGAAAAGGAGGATAATAAAAGATCGGATCATATCCAAACCCATTGGTTCCCATTGGTTGATCATGAATCAATCCTTCAATCGTTCCTTGATATGTTTTTTCATTTCCATCTTGATCGATATAGGCAATCACACATACATATCGTGCACTCTTCTCTTTACCTTCACAAGCTTTGATAATAGCCTCATTTTTTATCGTATAGCTTGTATCTTCTCCCATCCAACGGGCTGAATAAACACCAGGCGCTCCATCCATCGCATCCACTTCCAAACCAGAATCATCACTGATTACTGGTTCATGTAAAACTTGATACAACGAACGTGCCTTGATTAAGGCATTTTCTTCAAATGTCGTTCCATTTTCTACGATTTCTACTTCTTGTTTCAAATCTAACAAAGAACAAACTTGCACATCTGTTCCTAACATGGTTTGAAATTCTTCAATTTTATGCGCATTTTTTGTCGCAATCCAAATTTTTTTCATATTATCACCAAGCATTATTATATAGAAAAAAAAGTCCAATTCAATGGACTTTTTAATACATACCACCTTGAGGCATTGGCATTTCTTTTTCAGTAGAAGGAATTGAAGCTACACCTGCTTCTGTTGTGATAAATAATGCGGAAATACTTGCAGCATTCATCAATGCGTTTCGAGTCACTTTTGTTGGATCAATGATACCTTCCTTGAACATATCAACCCAATTTCCTCGTTTGGCATCAAAGCCAACATTTTCTTGAGCATGTTTTTGTTGATAAACGATATCTTCACTATTATATCCAGCATTATCAGCAATTTGTGCAATTGGAGCAAGTAAGGCATCAAATACCAATTTAATTCCTTTTTGAACATCTACGATATCTGATTTTACTTCATCTTTTAAGGCAACATACGCATTTACAAGACAAGCACCGCCACCAATAACGATACCTTCACTAACGGCTGCTCTTGTTGAATTCAATGCATCTTCAATACGAAGTTTCTTTTCTTTTAATTCACTTTCAGTAGCTGCTCCTACTTTAATAATTGCCACACCATTTGATAATTTTCCCAAACGTTCTGCATAGCGTTTTTTATCATATTCTGAATCAGTATGTTCCATTTGTGCTTCAATTTCTTGAACACGTGCTTGAACATCTTCTTGTTGACCAGCTCCACCGATCATTGTTGTATTATCTTTAGTGACAATCAATTTCTTCACTGTTCCTAGATCTGTCAATTGCATATCTTTTAATTCCATTTGAAGATCTTTGGAATAGAATGTAGCACCTGTCAAGATGGCGATATCTTGTAACATTTCTTTTTGATTATCTCCAAAACCTGGTGCTTTTGTAGCGACAACATTAAATGTTCCACGAAGTTTGTTCAATGCCAAAGTCGATACAACTTCATTTTCTAAATCATCGGCAATAATCAATAAAGAACGATTTGATTGAACAATTTGTTCCAAAATTGGTAAGATTTCTTGCACATTCGTAATTTTTTGATCTGTTACCATGACATATGCATTTTCCATAGTGGCTTCCATTTTTTCACGGTCACTAACCATATAAGGAGAGATATATCCTTTGTCATACTGCATACCTTCGCTGATTTCTAATTCTGTTTCAAATCCATTCGAAGTATCTGTTGAAATAACACCATCTCTTCCCACTTTATCCATTGCTTGAGCGATGATTTTTCCAATTTCTTCGCTACCTGCTGAAATCGTTGCGACATTGGCAATATCTTGATTGCTTTCAACTTTTTTGGAATGATCTAAAATATATTGAGCAACTGCTTTGGATGCTTTTTCAATTCCTTCACGCATTAATACTGGATTGGCTCCGCGTTGTACTTGACGCAATCCATTTTCAATCATACTTTGCGCCAAGATCGTTGCGGTCGTTGTTCCATCTCCGGCAATATCATTGGTTTTATTCGCAACTTCATAGACCAATTTAGCGCCCATATTTTCAAATTTATCTTCTAATTCAATTTCTTTGGCAATACTTACACCATCATTGGTGATCAATGGAGATCCATATTCTTTCTCCAATACGACATTACGTCCTTTTGGTCCTAAAGTTACACGAACCGCATCGGCTAGTGTATTCACTCCTTTTAACATTGCTTCACGAGCATCACTTGAAAAACGTACTTCTTTAGCCATTGTATTTACCTCCTTATGCATTTACCGCAATAATATCTTCATCTTTGATCACGATATATTCTTCATCTTGCACTTTCATCTTTGTGCCTGCATATTCTTTATATAAAACACGATCTCCAATCGCATATCCTGGATCTTTCACTTCTTTTCCTACAGCTACTACAGATGCTAATTTTGATGTTTCTTTACCACTAGTCAAAATAATGCCACTGGCTGTCATTTTTTCTTCTTTTTCTTGTTTCAATAACACATAATCATGTAAAGGTTTTAACATACTATTTTCCTCCTTTTAGCACTTACACATTATAACTGCTAATCCTCATTATACTCGTTTTTAGCACTGAATCAAGAAGAATGCTAATTATTTTTATAAAAAAAGAAGATATGAAAATTTCATACCTTCTAATCTACAAATATATCTTTTGGACATTCCATTTGGAATAATTTTAAGAACGATTCGATTTCTGTTTTTGCTTGGCTTGCCTTCACATATCGAATATTTTGTGCTTCCCATGTTTTCACAGCCAATTGTGCATTAGGAATCCCTAATGTTTCTACACCCACTTCTTCAATGGTTTCTTCAATATCTTCTGGTTCAACATCTTCTAAGAAATCAGCAATTTCATCTAAAACATAGTTTACCTTTTCTTGAGATCCTGTTTTGATAAACAAAGAAGCTTGTGGATACCCCAATGTTTCACTACCCGTTTTTTCTTGCCAAAGTGTTTGTAAGTTAGACAATACTGTCAACTCTTTATTCATTTCTTTGGCTTTGGCAATCGTGGCTGCCGCAATTGGTTGCGCTAATAAAGAAACTTCACTTTTTCCAGTCAATAAAGCTTGTTGGGCTTCTTGTACACTATTATAGTAAGTGATATTCATATTTGCTGTATCATAGACTTGATTTAAGACAAGTCCAGGCACTGCTTGTTGTCCAAAAGCTGCAATCGATGCGGTTTCTATTGTTGAATTTGGATCTCCTACCATATATAAATTGCCCCAAGTCAAAACGGAAGCTAGTGAAAAGGCTTGTGTTTTTTCATAGATTTTTACCCCAAGATTGGTTGGCGCAACGATCATATCATATTCACTATCTTTTTTAGCCAATTCACTCATCAAAATATCGGTTCCATTGACAGTATCTACTTGCACATTTTCTTCATCAAATGCCCCTAAGACCGACAACGCAGGTGCCCCAGTTGGAACAAGTAACTTAACAGGTTCCTTCACTGGTTCATTTTGTGCACAAGCCACTAAACCAAGACTTAAAAATATCGATAAAATTCCTGTCCCTATTTTTCTAATAGACATTTTTCTTTAACTTCTTTCTCAAATTTTTGTAATGCTTCACCTAATGCCAATGTCATGCTTTCTTTTTTACCGCTTTGACGAATTGTCACAGTTTGATTTTCTTGTTCACCATCACCAACAACGATCTGATAAGGTACTTTTGACATTTGTGCTTCACGTACACGATATCCTAATTTTTCATTACGATCATCAACAGTGACTCTCATTCCAAGTTCTTCTAGACGAGCTGCCACTTCTTTAGCATATTCTACGTGTTTTTCTTGATGTACTGGAATCACAACAAATTGACGAGGAGCTAACCACAATGGGAAATGCCCGGCAAAGTGTTCGATCAAGATACCGATGAAACGTTCGATAGAACCATAAATAACACGGTGTAACATTACTGGCGTTTTCTTTGTTCCATCACGATCCACATATGTACATTCAAAACGTTCTGGCAAGTTCATATCCAATTGGATCGTTCCACATTGCCAATCACGACCTAAACTATCTTTGATATGAATATCTAATTTTGGACCATAGAATGCCCCATCACCTGGGTTGATCTTATATTCTTTACCCGCATGCACACAAGCATTTGCCAAAGCTTGTTCACTTGTATCCCAAATCGCTTCATCCCCTATATATCCACTTTCTGGTCTTGTTGATAATTCAATGTCATAAGAAAGACCAAATACAGAATAAATACGGTCTACTAATTCTAATACTTTTTTAACTTCACTTTCAATTTGATCTGGTGTCACAAATAAATGCGCATCATCTTGTGTAAATGTACGAACACGGAACAATCCATTTAATGCTCCACTTGCTTCATGGCGATGTACTTGTCCTAATTCACCTACACGTAAAGGAAGATCTTTATAAGAACGTAATGTTTGATTATAAACAAGCAATGCCCCCGGACAGTTCATTGGTTTAATCGCAAATTCACGATCATCCACCATTGTTGTATACATATTTTCTTTATAATGATCCCAATGTCCACTACGTTCCCATAGTTCTTTAGACATCATGATTGGTGTTTTGATAAATTGATAACCTGCTTTTGTATGTTCTGCATACCAAAATTGTTCAAGAATATTACGCAAGATCATACCATCTGGTAAGAAAATAGGCATACCTGGTGCATATTCACTAACTGTGAACAATCCCATTTCTTTTCCTATTTTTTTATGATCACGTTTTTTAGCTTCTTCTAACAATTGTAAATGTTCTTCTAATTCTTCAGCTGTAGGGAAACACACTCCATAGATACCTTGTAATACTTTATTATTCGCATCCCCTTTCCAATATGCCCCAGAATGTTTTAATAATTTAAAATGTTTACATTGTTTTACTGTTTCAACATGAGGTCCACGACATAAGTCGATAAATTCTCCTTGTTGATAACAAGTGATTGTTCCATCTTCTAGATCTTCAATCAAATCCATTTTATATGGATCTTCTTTAAACATTTCAAATGCTTCTTCTTTCGAAATTTCTTTACGAACGATACGTTTTCCATCTTTGGCGATCTTTTTCATTTCTTTTTCGATCTTAGGTAAATCTTCATCTTTGATGACATCACTTCCTAAGTCGATATCATAATAGAATCCTTCACTTACAACAGGGCCTACCCAAAATTTTGCATGTGGATACAAGCGCTTCACAGCTTGCGCCATCATATGAGCACAAGAGTGATTCAATACATTCAATTCAGCATTTTCTTTGATATTGATCATTTTCTTTTCTCCTTTTTTCTATATAAAAAGCGACAGCATCTCAAAGGACGTCTGTCGCACGCGGTACCACCTTTGTTCATACATTTTCATGTATGCCCTCTAATCTTTTAACGCAAGAATACGGCCACTTTTTCAAGGGCAATTCAAAGGGAGTAAATAGAAGACCTATCAAAAAGTTTTCACCAACCACTTTTCTCTCTACATCTAGCATCTAATATTCATATCCTTATCACAATTGATGCCTCAATTATAAAACGAACCTTTTTGATTGTCAAAAAGTATGCCGAAAAAAATGGCACTTAACTTCTTTATTAATCAAACTAGAACCTAATACTTCTTCCTTGCCATACGTATAAGACAAGCATTCGCTATAAACAAAACGATTACATAAGCTGAGGTTATTGAAAACATTCTAGGTATAACATCTAATAAAGCCGACCAATCTTCTTTAACAACCCAGCCCAGTATCATCTTGTGTTCCACAAGAAGCGTCAATAATACAAATACCAATGAACCAGCAGATGCCCAACATACCCCCATATTTTTCTTTAATACTATGATATAACCTACAGCACAAAACACAACGCTCAAAAATACCGTTATCATCCACATATCACTATCTCCATAATTTCTATTTTTCTTAACTATTTCAGCTCAATAAACTGGCATTTATCGAATATTTCTAAGTTATTTAAGCCTTAATTTATTTAATTGTAACACAATAAAAAAATAGAGACACGCTTTAATTTGTGCCTCTAGATTCCTCTATTTATATAGAAGTTATTTTCTTTGGTAGCGTGTACGGGAATTGAACCCGTGATACAGCCTTGAGAGGGCTGTGACTTAACCACTTGTCCAACACGCCATTATGAAGAAAGAGGGAACGATCCCAATGTCATTAAGTTAAGAAATGACGGCTTTGAGGGGAACGCAAAAAATGTG
>Kit_p2__coassemble_1112_pt1 | contig 19721 bp, 17 predicted proteins | sample Kit_p2__metabat2_low_PE_059 | metagenome-assembled genome bin Kit_p2 | reverse complement strand
CCATCCAGACAATAGTATCTGGACGGTTCGTTATTTCTTAACTTAATGACATTGGTTTTACACTTCTTTTTTTTATTGAATATTGGTGACTGTATAACCTTCTTCTGTGATCACATCGATCAATTTTTGATCATCGATTGGATCTTTTAATGTCACAATCGCATGATTCTTTTCTAAGCTAACTTCCACGTTTTCAATTTCTGGAAGTTGACGCAATGCTTGATCCACATGTTTAACACAATGTTGGCACATCATTCCTTCAATTTGAATTTGTTTTTTCATTTTCTTTTCCTCTTCTTTCTTTTCTATATTTACTGTTTTAAAAAATCTTAAGCGTAATGCGTTTGTTACGACACAAATAGAACTTAAACTCATCATTGCGGAACCTAACATTGGTGATAATGACCACCCCAATGTTGTATAAAATAAACCAGCTGCTACCGGAATACCTAAAATATTGTAGAAGAAAGCCCAGAATAAATTCATATGAATATTACGTATCGTCGCTTTACTTAAATCTAAAGCATAGACCACATCCATCAGCGTATTTTTCATCAATACGACATCTGAACTATCCATCGCTATATCTGTACCCGCTTGAACAGAAACACCAATATTCGCTCTTGTAAGTGATGGAGCATCATTGATTCCATCCCCTACCATCATGACTGTATGACCTTTTTCTTGATACTGACGTACCACTCGTTCCTTATCTGCTGGTAAGACATCACTGATTACCTCATCGATGCCAATCGAACCTGCTATCGCTTGCGCGCTATTTTGATTGTCTCCTGTCAACATCACAACATGAATCCCTCGTTCTTGAAAAGATCGAATTGCTTGTTTCGAAGTCTCTCGAATTGTATCAGATACAGTAATACAACCAATAATTTCTTGCGTATTCGCAAACAATAATGGCGTTTTTCCTTGTTTCGACCAACTTTGATAACGTTCTTGAATAGACTTTGAAATGGCCAATCCATTTTCTATCATATAAGGAATATTTCCAGCATAATATGTATTCTCTTGTAGTAAAGCACGCACGCCTTTTCCAAGATCTGAATAAAAATCTTTTGTCTCTAGCAATTCTATTTTCTTTGTGTTCGTATAATTAACAACCGCTTGTGCTAAAGGATGTAATGATTTATATTCCAATGATGCCGCCATTTGTAAAAATTGTTCTTGTGTCCAATCATTAAATATTTCAACATCTTGTACCGTCGGTTTCCCTGTTGTGATTGTTCCTGTCTTATCCAAGATAATCGTATCGATCGTGTGTAAAGTTTCTAAGCTTTCTGCATTTTTAATTAAGATTCCTTGCGAAGCCGCTTTTCCAGTCGCAACCATGATTGCTACCGGTGTTGCAAGTCCTAAGGCACATGGACAAGAAACCACCAATACCGCAATCGCATTGGATAACGCAAAATCCAATGGATAGCCAAGCATTAACCAAACAAGTGCTGTTAGTAAGGAAAGGCTCATGACCACAGGCACGAATACACCACTCACTTTATCAGCTACTCTAGCAATTGGTGCTTTGGTATTACCCGCTTCATCTACCAAACGAATGATTTGTGATAATGTTGTATCATCCCCGACTTTGATTGCACGCATCTGAAAACTTCCATTTTCATTGACCGTTGCGGATAATACAGAATCTCCTTCTTTCTTTTCAACTGGCATGCTTTCTCCAGTAATCGAAGATTGATCCACATACCCAATGCCTTGTGTTACGATTCCATCCACCGCAATTTTTTGACCCGGACGAACCATTAAAATATCGCCTACAATAATTTCTTCCGTTGGAATATATACTTCTTTTCCTTCACGCAAGACCACTGCCATCTTAGGCGCAAGATCCATCAATTTATCTAAAGCATCTCCTGTTTTTGCCTTTGATCTTGATTCTAAATATTTTCCCACACTGACTAGTGTCACAATCATAGCTGCTGCTTCAAAATATAAAGAATGCCATCCTTCATATACCAAGTCCATTTGACCATAGCCAAATCCATAAGCCATTTTTAATAAAGAAATTAATCCATATATATAAGCTGCACTTGATCCCACGGCCACAAGTGTATCCATATTGCTCGCATTATGAATTAAAGCCTTAAAACCACGAACAAAAAATTCTTTTTGAATTCCTAAAATAATCGTACTCAGTAGCAGTTGAATAATCCCAAAGATCATCGCATTTTCTACTTGATGAAAAATCGCAATAGGTAACATATGTCCCATAGCTACAACCATAAGCGGACCTAATAAAATCACTGAATAGATCCATCGTTTTCGATTTTTACTTTGTTCTTGTGCCATGGCCTCTTTTCTTTGTTTCCATTCCTTTGAAAAAGAACTTTCATGCTCTTTCGTTCCTTGAACAATCGCACCATATCCTGCTTTTTCTACCGCAAGACAAATTGAGTTTTCATCCAATTGATCTTCATCAAATGTGACTTTCATTGAATTGGATAATAACGAAACATCTACTGTTTTGACACCTTCTAATTTTTCTACACTTTTCGTCACATGACTCTGACAAGCTGCACACGTCATCCCTGTAAGATCAAATTTTTTCTCGATCAATATAACACCTCCTTATTTTAACTTTTGTACAAGATCCATAACTTCCTTCATGACATCTTCATCTTCTTGTTTTACTTTATGGCGAACACATGTTTCCATATGATCTTCTAAAATTATATATCCTAGTGCTTGCAGTGCTTTTTCTACAGCGGCTACTTGATTCAAAATATCACCGCAATATCGATTTTCTACTACCATCGTTTCAATCCCATGTAATTGTCCTTGGATACGATGTAATCGGTTCACAAGTTTTTTAACTTGTTCAGGATCTCTAGGATGTTCTTTTATGCGTTCCATACATATACCCCCTATATGTATATAGTATTTATTTTTTTACCAGATGACAAGTGATTTGATCCAACAAAAAAAGAAATGCCGAAGCATTCCTTTATTTCATTTTGATCATATTACGAGAAATCGTTGATAAACTAGAAGCACCACACATCAACATGGTATCTTCTAATTCAGCACCAAGCTTATCAACTAATGTTTGTATTCCTTCTTCTTTGGCTCCATAGACCGCATTCACAAATGGTCTTGCGATCATGATAGCATCTGCTCCTAAAGACAAAGCCTTAAAAATATCTAATCCACACCGAATGCCACCATCCACAAAGACAAGCATTTCATGATTTACAGCTTTGACAATTTCTTCTAACACTGTAGCTGTAGCTGGACAACCATCAAGCACACGTCCTCCATGATTAGATACGATAATTGCTTTTGCCCCTGCTTGTTTCGCTTTTAAAGCCCCTTGTACACTCATAACACCTTTGACAATAAAAGGCACTGGTGTTTTTTGGATAATTTCTTGTAATTGTTCAACACTTTTTCTTCCCGCATTGCTTTGTTTTAAGAAAGGAAGACCAGCGGCATCCACATCCATGGCCACCGCTATGGCTCCTGATTCTTTGGCAAGTTCTAATTTTTCAAAACATACTGTATTTTCCCAAGGCTTGATCGTAGGTACGCCAATACCTTTATGATCATGAATGACTTTTGTCGCATGTTTCATGATATCAGGGTTCACACCATCTCCTGTAAATCCAATGATTCCAGCTTCTTTACAACCTTTGATCAGTACTTCATTATATGTTTGATCGTTGAATTCATCGCTATAATGATTTGATACCGCTCCTACCGGTCCTGCTAAGATTGGATATTTTAATGTATATCCAAAGAAATCAAAGTGTGTATCCACTGCTTCATTAGCACAAATGGTATCCATATTAACATAAATATCTTGCCAAGCTTCATAGTTACGAATCGCAACTGCTCCACTTCCTTTTGCCCCTGGACCAGGAATATGATTGGAACAAGCTTTTCCATTACAAATCGCACAAGATTTACAGTATTTTCCCATCTTTGGACGACTTGCATCTAATACTTCTTGATAATCCATACGATCTCCTATTTCGCATTACTTGCGACCACTTTGACCCTAGACCATAGATCCGCAATCACTTTTCGTGTTTGTTCATTATATTCAAAGACTTCATCTTTTTTATATCCACTTCTAGGTGTATACGCATTGATTTCTTGATATTCTCCTTGTGCTAGCTCTGATTTAACCTCTAAATTTGGTGATGTATAACCAACATAGCTAGAGTTATTCATAGATGCTTCATAATGAGAAATATAAGAAATAAAGGCATGAGCCAAATCTACATTTTTCGCATTTTTTGGGATAACCATGGAATCAGACCAAATATTGGTTCCACTCTTTGGTAAATAGAATCCCATGTTTTCATTTTCACTCATGACATAAGCGGCATCGCCTGAATAGATCAATCCTAATGCTTTTCTGCCTTGCGCCATATTATCAATGATCTCATCTGTTACAATTTCCGGATCCATCGTTTGAACAACTTGTACCAACCACTGATATGCAGCTTCTAATTCTTCTGGATTCTCGGTATTCATCGAATATCCTAACGCTTTTAAAGCCATCATGAATGAATCTCTTTCTGAGTCGTATAAGTAAAGATTGCCTCTATATTTCTGATCTAAGAAAATATTAAATCCTTCTTTCTTAAGATCTTCTTCATCAACAATCGTTTTATCATATACAATCCCAACGGTTCCCCAGAAATAAGGAATTGAATATTCGTTTTTAGGATCATAAGGTAATCCTAAAATATCTGGATCCAAGACATCCAATGTATCTCCTAATTTTTCATGATCTAATTTTTGAAGAAGATCTTCTTGGATCAAACGTTGAATCATATAATCGCTTGGTACAAGCACATCATACGATTCACCATTGGCTACTTTGATATACATTTGCTCATTTGAATCAAAGTTATCCATAATGACTTTCGCTCCTGTTTGGGCTTCAAAGTCAGAAATCACATTTTCGCCTGTATATTCACCCCAGTTATATACATGTAACGTTTGTCCGGCATACATTTGCGTCCCAGTATTTTGACGCAATCCAAAAAATGAGAATACGATTCCAATAATGACAACACAAGAAAGAATCCATTTCGTTGTTTTTGAAGTTTTCTTACCTCGTTTCTTTTGAATCATTGGCCAAATATTGACAAAGAACAAAATGATTGTGATAAAGACAACAACCAATGTTGAAATCGCATTGATACTTGGATTCACACGTTTAGACATCGTATAGACCATGATGCTCAAGTTTTTAACACCGCCACCAGTTACAAAGTAAGAAATAATAAAATCATCAAATGACATTGTAAAGGCGATCAATGCACCTGAAACAATTCCTGGTAAGATTTGCGGAACAATCACTTTCCACAATGCTTGCCAAGGCGTCGCACCAAGATCCATAGCTGCATCTGCTAAGTTCGCGTCCAAAGAACGGATTTTAGGCATCACACTTAACATAACATACGGAATACAGAATGCGATATGAGCCAACAACATTGTGACAAATCCTTTTTCGATTTGAAACGTGATAAACAACAACATCAAACCAATAGCCGTAACGATTTCTGGATTCATCAACGGAAAATCATTCACTTGTAAGACCAATTGTCGAACAATTTTTTTAGAACGAGATAAACCAATTGCGGCAATTGTACCTACAATGGTCGAAATGATTGTAGCAATCAATGCGACCAAGATCGTGACATATAAAGATTCCATCATCCCATGATTTTTTAACATCGCATCATACCAACGCAATGAAAAACCAGTAAAATGGGTTAATGATTTACTCTCATTAAAAGAGAAGACCACCATAAAAATAATTGGCAAATAGAAAAAGATCAGTGTGCAGGCCATCAACACTTTGCCAAAGATACGTTTTTCTTTTTTCATGAACGTTTCTCCTTACTAGCAGAGCTACGGTTTTCTGCCTTTCTGACGATCATCATCAACAACATCATAATGACAGCCATGATCATAGAAATCGCAGAACCAAAATTCCATTCTCCCACTGTGATAAATTGATTTTCAATCACATTACCAATCAAGAAGAATTGTCCGCCTCCCAATAGTTTTGGGATAAAGAAAGAACTGACTGCTGGCAAGAACACCAAAGTGATTCCACTCACGATTCCTGGTAAAGATAATGGCAAAATAACACGAATGAATGTTTGAATCTTATTGGCTCCTAAATCAGCACTGGCTTCTAGTAATGATTTATCCATTTTACTAAGCGCTGTATTGATTTGTAAGATCATAAAAGGTAAGAAGTTATAGACCATCCCAATTAAGACTGCCGCTTCTGTATACAACAATTCTGTATTTTGTAAACCTAACCAACCAAGAATAATAGAAATAGGACCATCTTTTGATAAAAGTCCGATCCAAGCATAAGTACGAACCAACATATTGATCCACATAGGTAATGTAATACTTAAGATCAAGATGTTTTGTAGTTTATGAGAACTTCTTGAGATAAAAAATGCGATAGGATATCCCAATAATAAACAAATGATCGTTGTCTTAAACGCAATCACCAAAGAGCGCCATAAGATTAATAAAAAATCCGGATCTGTAAAAAATTTAATATAATTTTCTAAAGAAAACGTAAAATGAATAATATCGTTTCCCTGCTTCATAAACGAATAAATCGCAATCAGCAGCATCGGAAGAAACAACATAATCACAGCCCATACGATATACGGAATCGCTAAATGAGAAAATTTTTTCATTAGAATCCCATTTTCTCCATAACATGAATGTCTTCAGGATAGAAAGTAAGTCCGACTTCTTTACCTTCTTCTACATAATCTGTTGTATGAATTTTAAAGACACGTCCCGTTGTCCAGAAAGTAACTTTATAAATACCTTCTTTGATTGTCTCAGGATCAAAATCATAATCTACATATAAATCAATTGCTTCTTCTTCATTATCAATTTTCCATCCTTGTGCATTCGCCCAAGTTTTCAAATCAGTGTCCAAAGCAAGTGATTCTTGAATTTCATCCACTGTTTTAAAGAAGTTAAATGCAGATACCGCTTCATTCGCTCTGGCATTTTCAATGACACGTTGATCTACGACCCAGATTTTACGTGTAATGGATGTATTGGATGTCGTTGTAAATGTAACCGTATATTCACCAATTTCCTCTTTTAAATTGGTTTCAATTTTAGAAATAGATAATAATTCATCCGTTTCTGTATCCCATGCTTGAGCATCCGCACGCGCAATGATTTCATTATCATCAATATCTTGCATATCTTCTAAATCTAGATAAAAGTCATTGGCAGAAATTTTTACTTTTCCATCTTCACTTGTCATCGCATAGTTTTTATTCACATGCATATTCACACTGACATGTGTTCCAGGTACTGTTTCTACCATCACTTCATAGTGAACCCCTTTAAATAAGACACTTTCTACCGCTCCGGTCATTTTCCCTTGAGATACATCAACGATATCAATATCTTCTGGTCGGATCACCACATCTACTTTTTCATTTTCTTTATATCCTACATCCACGCAATCAAAGGTAATGTCATCAAAACGAACTTTTTTATCTTCTAACATACGAGCAGGTACAATATTACTTTCCCCAATAAAACGAGCAACATATTCATTGGCAGGTTCATTATAAATATCTTCAGGTGAACCCACTTGTTGAATTTCTCCTTCTTTCATGACCACGATCTTGTCTGACATGGTCAATGCTTCTTCTTGGTCATGCGTAACAAAGATAAATGTGATGCCTACTTCTTGTTGAATTCGTTTTAACTCATACTGCATTTCTTTACGAAGTTTTAAATCTAATGCGGCTAATGGTTCATCTAACAATAAAACACTTGGTTCATTAACCAAAGCTCTTGCGATTGCCACACGTTGTTGTTGTCCCCCAGATAAAAGTGTTACATCTTTTTTCTCATAACCCTCTAATCCAATCAATTTCAACATTTTCATCACTTTTTGCGCAATGATATCTTTACTGATTTTTTTGATCTTTAATCCAAACGCAATATTGTCATATACATTCATATGAGGAAATAATGCGTATTTTTGAAAAACAGTATTTAGTTCTCTTTTATAAGGAGGTAATTTTGAAATATCTTCCCCATCAAAGATAACTTGTCCTTCGCTGGCTTCTATAAATCCCCCAAGAATTCTCAATAATGTGGTTTTTCCACAACCACTTGGCCCTAATAAGGTCACAAATTCATTTTCATAAATATCTAAGTCGATTCCTTTTAATACAACTTGTTCGTCAAAGTTTTTCACCACATGACGAAATTGGATCAACGGCTTTTTTTCCATTTCCATATTTATATCCCTCTCTTAAAACATCGGTGGGTTACTGACCCACAACACCTTGACATCGTGATTGCTCGGATTCATAAAATAGTGCGTTTTCGCATTCGACAAATAAAAAGTTTCTTTTGATTTTAATGTATACACTTTTTTATCCACAATAAGTTTGACAGGTCCTTTTAAGACATAACCAAACTCTTGTCCTTCATTGGCTTTCATGATCCTTGATTTCTTTTGCGCATGTAATGTCAATAAAATGGGTTCCATTTCATTTTTTTGCGCATTGGGAACGATCCACTCAATAATTTGATCTTCTTGATCATTCACAAAAAAATCATTTTGCGAAAAAACAATTTGTTCTTCCGGTTTTGTTTGAAAAAACTCACTTAAATTGGTCCCTAAAGCTTCTAAGATATCTTCTAAAGTGCTAATACTAGGTGAACTTTTATCACGTTCTAATTGTGATAAAAATCCTTTTGTCAATTCTGAGCGACTGGCCAACTCTTCTAATGTAAGACCATTTTGAACACGCAGTTCTTTTAATTTATTTCCTATCTGCATCTTCCACCTCTTTGTTTTTTTATACTAAACTTTATGTTTATATAACAAAACACAACTCAATTATACAAATTTATTCAAAATTCTCAATAAAAAAATGAGTTAAGATCGAATTTTTTTTGTATCCCCATCCATTCTATGATATATTTCTTACGTGCATTTTAGGAGGCTTATTATGATAAAAACAATTCTTCAAGGAATGGTCGTCGGGATTGCCAATATCATTCCTGGGGTATCTGGTGGAACAATGATGGTTGCCATGGGGCTTTATGATCGTTTGATCCACTCTATAACACATTTAAAAAGTGATTTTAAAAATAGTATGAGATTATTGATTCCTATCTTTGTAGGAGCTGGTCTAGCGATTGTGATCTTATCTCGCTTATTTGAATTTTTATTGCATACATATCCTATTCCAACAAACCTTGCGTTTTGTGGTTTGATTGCTGGAAGTCTTCCTTTTATCTTGAAAAAAGTAAAAGGAACAAAACCTAGCAACCTTTGTCATAGCATTCCTTTTTTCATTTTCTTTATTTTGGTCGTTGGGATGGCGGTATTAAAAGAAGGTAGTGACACAGCTTCTGTTCTATCTATCAATTTCATTGAGATCATCAAACTACTCTTTGTAGGTGTCATAGCTGCAGCAACAATGGTCATCCCTGGTGTCAGCGGTTCTATGATGTTGATGTTGTTGGGATATTATGAAACCATCCTATCTTATGTCAATATGACTGTAGATAGTTTGATTCACTTTGATTTAGGGGCATTGATGTCTTGTATCATGATCTTGATTCCATTTGGAATTGGTATCGTGATTGGTATCTTTGCAATTGCGAAGCTCATTGAATGGATCTTCTCAAAATGGGAAATCCCAGCTTATTATGCGATCATCGGATTGATCATCGCTAGTCCTATCGCCATTTTGATAAAAACAGACTGGTCAACTTTTAATTTCTTTATCTTAATCACTAGCATTCTAAGCTTTGGTCTTGGCTGGTTGATTGCGAGTAAATTAGGTGGTGAATAAAGCGCAATTGCGCTTTTTTTTTGCGCATAGTATTGTAAAATAAAATATATACAGGAGGATTTTGTATGTCATCAAAAGTCTATTTTACTGATTTTCATGCGCATCTAGGAGAAGGGCTTCCTACAAAATTAAAACGTCTAGTCAAAAAAGCAGGCATTGCCGATCTTGATCTTGATGGTAAGTTTGTTGCGATCAAAATGCACTTTGGAGAATTAGGAAACATTAGTTATTTACGCCCCAATTATGCTAAAGCAATCGTTGATGTCGTAAAAGAATTAGGCGGAAAACCTTTTTTAACCGATTGTAATACGATGTATCCCGGTTCTAGAAAAAATGCTTTAGAACATTTAGAATGCGCTTGGGAAAATGGTTTTACCCCTTTAAGCGTAGGATGTCCTATCATCATTGGTGATGGATTAAAAGGAACCGATGATATCGAAGTTCCCGTTAAAAATGGCGAATATGTTCAAAACGCAAAAATAGGGCGTGCCATCATGGATGCCGATGTCTTTATCTCTTTAACACATTTTAAAGGCCACGAAATGACTGGTTTTGGTGGAACAATTAAAAATATTGGTATGGGCTGCGGTTCTCGTGCTGGTAAAGTGGAACAACATAAAAGCGGAATGCCAACGATACGAAATGATCAATGTAGAGGCTGTAAGCTTTGTTTAAAAGAATGTGCTAACCAAGGATTAAAATTTGATGAAACAACAAAAAAAATGACCATTGATGTGGATCATTGTGTAGGTTGTGGTCGTTGTGTTGGGGCTTGTAATTTTGATGCGATTGCCTTTATCGACGAATGTGCCAATGCGATGTTAAATTGTCGTATGGCTGAATACACAAAAGCTGTTGTCGATGGTCGCCCCCAATTTCATATTTCTTTAATTGTAGATGTGAGTCCAAATTGCGATTGTCATAGCGAAAATGATATTCCAATCTTACCCAATATCGGAATGTTTGTTTCTAAAGACCCTCTTGCGATCGATCAAGCATGTGTTGATGCTTGTCTACAAGCCAAACCGATGCCAAATTCTCAATTGGCTAAAAATCTAGCAAATCCTAATTTTATCGATCAAAAAGACCCATTTATCAATTCAACGCCTGAATCAGAATGGCGAAGTTGTTTGGAACATGCCGAAAAAATCGGTTTAGGCTCTCGTGAATATGAAAGGATCGATATGCAGTGAAACTTCATAAGTTAACACTATCTGCCTTATTTTTGGCACTTGGCTTATTGCTTCCATTTCTCACTGGTCAAATTCAGTATATTGGAAACATGTTATTGCCTATGCACTTTCCAGTATATCTTTGCGGCTTTCTTTGTGGAGGCTGGTATGGTGGCTTAATTGGTTTTTTATTACCTTTGATTCGATTTGCTTGTTTTGGAACGCCTCCCTTATCTCCTGTTGGATTTGCAATGGCCTTTGAACTTGCCACTTATGGCATGGTCGTTGGCTTTTTATACCAAAAACAAAGTGATCATTCCTATAAAACAATCTATATTTCTTTGATCATCGCAATGATCCTAGGTCGCCTAGCCTGGGCTATCACCATGATGGTTTGTTTAGGAATTTCCTCAATGACTTGGCAATTGTTCATCACTAGCACATTGTTGAATGCGATTCCTGGCATCTTATTACAGCTGATTTTGATTCCAATATTTATCAAAAAAATCCAGATAAAAAGAAACCTAATTTGATGAAGGTTTCTTTTCTTTTACTATAATTTTTGAAATGATAGGTTGTTCGTCCTTTACAATGGTACCATTATCATCAATTGGTTTCGCGTCTTGGCAGATTTGATCCACGACTTCCATTCCACTTGTGACATGTCCAAAAGCAGCATATTGACCATCTAGAAATGGTGAATCTTCTTGAACGATAAAGAATTGACTGCTCGCTGAATTTGGATCTCCGCTTCGTGCCATGGAAACAACCCCTCGTTCATGAGATAGATCATTTTCAACACCATTTTCTTTAAATTCACCTTTGATAGTTTGTTTGCTTCCTCCAGTACCATCACCACTTGGATCTCCTCCTTGCATCATAAATCCTTCCATGATGCGATGAAATGTCAATCCATCATAAAACCCATCTTGAGCAAGGTCTACGAAATTTTGCACCGTGATTGGTGCTGTTTTTCCATCTAGCTCCATCGTGATCGTTCCATAATTTTCAACTTCAATGGTTGCGATATAATCTTTTGTTTCTTCTTTGGTACAAGCCACTAAAGAAATACATACGATCAATGATAGACATGCAAGAATGCCTTTTTTTATTGATTTCATTTTTCCTCCTTGTGATCAGCGTTTGGCCTCTTTGATCCAAGCACTGGTCTTTTTTAATTCATCTGGAAATATTTTAAAATCTTTTAACTTCCATGTCCAATTTTTCTCACTCACTGTTCCTGGAAAATTGATTCTCGCTTCTTCTTTATATCCACAAATATCCCAAATCGGTAAGATAACTGTATCAGCTAATGTATCTAGTGCATAATGACACAACATATCATGAAAATTTCTTTCTTCATATCCTTGTTTTTTAAAGAATCGTCGTAGACTAATTCTTTGATTAGAAGTCAAAGTATAATACATTTGATTGGCTGTCATATTATCGTGCGTTCCTGTATAAACGACCACTTCTTTTTTAGTTGGCTTTTTCAATAACTTACTTTCTAAACGGAATAATAAAACATCCATACCCGGAATATCAAAATCTGCTTCTAAATCTAATACTTCAGGTCGGATCATCCCTAGATCTTCTGCCACCAATTGAATTTTTGGACTTGTTTCCAAAATCGTTCGAATCAATTCATGACTTGGTCCTTCAATCCATTCGCCATCAATGGCCGTTGGACATTCACTGGGAATCTTCCAATATGTATCAAAAGCACGGAAATGATCGATTCTGACAATATCGAAACAACGGCTCATCCAAGCCATGCGTTTAGACCAAAAACAATAATCATTTAGTTTTTGATGTGTAAAATCATAAATCGGCATTCCCCATCGTTGCCCCGTTTCGCTAAAATAATCAGGAGGACATCCAGCTACAAATTTAGGCTCTCCTTTTTCATCTAATAAAAAATCATCTCTTGAAGACCAAACATCAGCACTGTCTAAATCAACATAAAAAGGGACATCGCCCATGATTTCTAAGCCTCTAGAATGGGCATAAATACGAATATCATCCAATTGAGAATAAAAAATGAATTGTAAAAATTTATGATAGAACAATTCCTCTTCAAATTCATCCAATTCTAATTCTTGATAGAGTGGATAATCTCGATATTCCTCTTCCCATTCATTCCATGGCAATTGATCATGTAAATTTTTAAAAACTTGATACGTAGCCCAATCATCTAACCAGAAAGCTTCTTTACAAAATTCTTCATATTCTGTTTGAAATATTTCAAATTGTTTTTTAAAAGCGCGAAAAGCTTTTTTTAAATAAGGTTCTTTAAAGGCACGTACCGTATCATAATCCACATAATCTTTAAATTTATTACAGTTTGTGATAGAACTGATGTTCAATAAACCCATTTCTGATAATCGATCAATATTGATATAAATCGGATCTCCCGCAAAACTTGAATATGTTTGATATGGAGAATGACTTTGACCACTAAATTGTAATGGTAAGATCTGCCAAATTTTGTATCCAGCATCCGCAATCGCATCAATCATACGATTGGTTTTTTCTCCTAAGTCCCCAATGCCTTGATTTCCAGGCACAGAAAATAAAGGACAAAGAACGCCCGCTCTACGTGTCATATTATCACCTTTTGTAAACCCTTTCATTATCGGAGATATTATATCATATTCATTTATTTTTCTCATAAAAAAATTCAAAGTCTACAAAAAGAAAAGACTAGAAAATCTATTCTAGTCTTGATGAACTTCTTGATCAAAGATTTCTTTCATGCGTTTTGCCAAGCCTTGAATCTTTTCTATCGACAATGAACAAACCGCAACTCGAATTCCTAAATTCACTTTTACTGTATAAATATGATGTTTCATTAGTGCTTCATGATAACGATCTCTTGTTTCGTTATCCATGCACAAAGTGACAAAAAAGCCTTCTTTATATGGATAATGACGCAATCCTACTTCTTTTGCCTCTTGAACAAAGATTTCACTTCTTTGTTTTAGAAGATCCACATAGGTTTGTTTTTCTGCTTCATATTCCAAAAGGTGATGTTCCATGATATCACTAAACATTAACATGGCGCCATTATTTGTATTGGACCAAGTGGCTCTTGCTTCTTTTTCAAAGACATTTTTTACAGCTTCGACAGCTTGTTCATCTTTTCCTAAAATAATGCTTGCACCGCAACGCAAACCATAACTTGTCATTGACTTTGATAAGCTAAATGCGATCACGACCATGACATTTTCATTCAATTCATTAAATTTTCGCATATAAGATTTCGCATTTTGACCTTGATAGGAGAAATCAATATACGCAATATCATTTAATAAAACAATATCATGTGTTTTTGCACATTCATTTAAGAATGTGATGATTTGATCCCATTCTACTTCACTCAATGAATATCCTGTGGGATTGTGACAAGGGTCATTGATAATGATCACAACACGAGATTGTTTTGACATCACAGAGCGTACCACTGATTGAAAAGACTTCATATTAAAATGATCTTCTTCAAATAAGGCATATTTTTCAATATCTAAATTTTGCATTTGTGCCATCAACGCATAAGATCCCCAAGCTATTTCCGGGATAATCAAACTTTGTCCTTGTTCCAAACAAGAAGAAATTGTCATTGAAACAGCACCGGTTCCTCCAGGAGTCGCAATCACCGCATGATGAAATTGACTTTGTCCTTGTAAAACCCATTGATATACATCTTCTCTAAAAGATGGATTTCCTCTAAAACTTTCGGCATAGGATGCCAATTTTGCATTCTCTTGTTGTTTCAAAGAAGTAAAGACAGTATCAAGCGCAACTAAATTTCCTTGTTCATCATATAGAGAACCTATCGTCGCATCGACTACATTTTCTTCTCCTACCAACTTTTTAGCTTCTTTTGCCTTCGATACAATCGTAAATACAGTATCTACGATCGGTGTTGTATTTACACTTTCTTTTACAAAACTCATATTCATCATTCCTCTCTTTTAAGGTCTATTTTCAAAAAGAATCATATCAAATTGTGTTTTTGGTGTCATTCTTGATTCTCTAATTCTTCTTTTTGAAATGCTTTTGAATTATCCATCACCATCTGAAAAAACGCACAATAACTTTTCTCATATCTTGGATTTTGGATATACGCACGATTTTTTTTAATTAATTCTTGTTCTCGGTTACGATCTAACACAGGTAATTGATGTTTCTTTTTATATGCCACCACTTTCATGACCGCATCCAATCGTCTTTCATATAATTGGGCCATTTCTTGATCGATCTTTTCAATCTCTTTTCTTGCGTTTTCCAATTGATTCATCTCTTTTTCCTCTCGTCTTATGATACCACAAATCATGTTTTTTTATAAAACCAAGTCTGTTCCATGATATGATATAAAATAACATATCAAAGGAGATTTTCTATGAAAAATAATTTTGGTTCTAATATTTCAATGACAATTTTTGGAGAAAGTCATGGTCCTTGTATCGGTGTAACCTTAGATGGTCTACCCGCTGGTTTTACAATTGATCTTGATCGACTACAACACGATATGAATCAAAGAAAAGCAAAAGGAAAGATATCTACGCAAAGACAAGAGGAAGATCAAATTCACTTTTTATCTGGCTTTTATCAAGGAAAAACCACAGGATCTCCTTTGACCATCTGTATTGAAAATAAACATGCGCAATCAAGAGACTATGCATCTCTTCATTATCAATTGCGCCCAAGTCACGCCGATCTCAGTGCTTTTTTTAAATACAATGGATATCAAGATACCCGTGGCGGTGGTCATTTTTCTGGACGTTTAAGCGCATGTATCGTGGCCGCCGGCAATATTTGCCGACAAATTTTAGAATCTCAACATATTTATATTGGTTCTCATATCGAACAATTATATCAAATCTATGATCGTCCTTTTTCCGAAGATATAGAACAATTAAAAAAAGAAATCAAGCAAATGAACCAATCTGATTTTGCGGTACTTGACGCTTCTAAACAAAAAGAAATGATAGCTTGTATCGAACAAACTGCTTTAGAACAAGATTCTATAGGAGGTGTAGTTGAAACATCTGTTCTATATTTTCCTAAAGGCATTGGCGAACCGTTTTTCGATTCTATAGAAAGCATCTTATCTCATTTATTATTTTCAATTCCCGCCGTCAAAGGTGTCAGCTTTGGAGCTGGATTTTCGTTTGCGAGCTTAAAAGGAAGTCAAGCCAATGATTCCATTGCGTATAAGGATGACTTTTATACCGTATCTAATCATAATGGAGGGATCAATGGTGGTATTACCAATGGGATGCCTTTGCGTATTCATACTTGTATCAAACCAACACCTTCTATTTATCAATCACAAAAAAGTGTGAATTATCAAACCAAAGACAATATTTCTCTAACGATCCAAGGACGTCATGATCCATGTATCTTACATCGAGCACGAGTGGTCATTGATTGCATCATTGCCTTTGGCCTACTCGATCAATTGATGTCATATCAGGCCATTGCCCCTTTTCAAGGAGATCCTTTATGCGAGTAAAAATTGAACCTAGCTATGTTTCTGGTTCGATCAAGATTCCTCCAAGCAAATCGATGGCTCATCGAGCTATTATTTGTGCTTCCCTTGCCCAAGGAAAAAGTATCATTTCTAATATTCAACTTTCTAAAGATATTGTAGCAACAATAGCTTGTATGCGTGCTTTTGGCGCATCGATCAAAATTCAAGGATCTCAATGTATCATAAAGGGATGTGATCCGCTTCATCGTGATGATAAGATCATCTGTCCTTGTGACGAATCAGGATCCACATTACGATTTTTAATGCCTTTGGCAACAACATCCCATTATCCTGCTCAATTTTTAGGACAAGGGCGCTTATTAGAAAGACCCATGGATATTTATCAACGTATTTTTTCCCAACAAAATATCTCGTATATCCAGGATTCTCATTCAATTCAAATACAAGGCACTTTAAAACCAGATACCTTTATAATTCCTGGCGATATTTCCAGTCAATTTATTTCCGGATTCTTATTTGTCTTACCTTTACTCAATCAAGAAAGTACTTTAATCGTACAAGAACCTTTTCAAAGTGCTTCTTATGTACAATTAACAATTGATATGTTAAAAACTTTTGGAATCACTATTCAAGTAATCAATAAAAATACATATGTAATTCCTGGCAATCAAAGATATCAAGCTACCTCCATACCCATCGAAGGAGACTTTTCACAAATGGCTTTTTTTGGAGTCTTGGCTTGTTTAAATCAAAAACTTACATGTCATGGTATAAAGATGTCTTCTCATCAAGGAGATCAAGAAATCTTATCAATCTTGCAGCAAGCTGGATGCTTGATTCAATATGATGATCAATCCATCTCTGTTTCACCAACAAATCCACAAGCATTATCCATCGATATTGCGAATTGCCCAGATTTAGGACCCATTCTTTGCGTTTTAGCAAGTTTCTCGCAAGGTACCACCAAGATTTTAAATGCCCATCGTTTGCGAATCAAAGAAAGTGATCGTATTGAAGCGATGGAAACTGAATTACGAAAATGGGATGTTGATATTCAAAGTTCTTGGGATACAATCACAATTCATGGAAAACCTTCTTATCAAAATCAAGGTATTACACATATTGATGGTCATAATGATCATCGTATCGTCATGGCTATGACCATTTTTGGATTATGTGCCCTAACCCCATCAATCATTCATGGTGCCCAAGCCATTCAAAAATCATATCCTGATTTTTTCAACGATATTCAAAGCATTCATGGCAATGTGACGATCTTTTAAAAAAGGATGCAGCTTTATTCAGCTACATCCTTTTCTTCTATAGGTAATTCAATTCGTACATCTTCTATTCTATTTTTTTGTAGAGTGATGACTGTCAATTGAATTCCATTTTTTAAAACGATATGATCATTTAATTCTGGTAAGCGACCTAATGCATCGATGATCAATCCTCCCACTGAATCAAAATCTTCGCTTTCTAAATCAAGATCCAACCAATCATTTAAGTCGTTGACACTGATATATCCTTTTACGATATATTCATAAGGTCCAACTTTTTTTAGATTGTTGTTTTCGTGACCGTCATATTCATCACGAACTTCACCGACAATTTCTTCGATGATATCTTCTAGTGTAATAATCCCTGCCATTTCACCATATTCATCCAATACCACTGCCATATTAAAAGTGGAATCTTTCATATCTAATAATAAATCGCTAACGGATTTATTTTCATAGGTAAAAAATGGTTTTCTTAATACATCTTGTACTTTAAATGTCTCTTTATCGTTATACAATAATAAATCTTTCATATTGACCAAACCGATAATATTATCGATATTGTCTTCATAGATAGGAATTCTTGTAAATCGTTCTTCTTGAAAGATATGAATCAATTCTTCGTAAGAACATTGTGATTCAGCCATAACCACGTGCACGCGTGGAACCATCACTTCTTTGGCTTTCACATCACCTAAATCGAACACTTTATTAATCATTTCTTTTTCATCTTCTTCGATAACACCTTCTTCGTGACTCACATCAACGATCGTACGTAATTCACTTTCTGTCATCGATGGTTTTTTATCACCTGTCTTAGCTCCCAATAATTTTAAAATTACAAAGCTGAATCCATTGATAAATACGATAACCGGTGTAAAGATTAACATTAAAAATTGAATGATTGGGGCATACAAAAGTGCCATTTTTTCAGCATTTTCTGTGGCTAATGTCTTTGGTGTTATTTCTCCAAAGATCAAAATCAACAAGGTGATGATAAATGTAGCGATACCTACGGCAGCTCCCCCTAAGGAATAAGCAATCGTAGTGGCAATCGATGCGGCAAACGTATTCACTAAGTTATTTCCTATCAAGATGGCACTTAACATCTTCGCTTGCTTTTCAACGATCTTTAATACTGTTTTGGCACGTGCATTTCCTTGATCAGCTAATGTTCTAAGGCGGATCTTATTTACAGAGATCAACGCGGTTTCCGCTGATGAGAAAAATGCAGATAAAATTAATAATACAAATAAAACTAGGACTTGCGTCCATAAATCCGGGTCCATATGTACACTCCTTTTTTCTATGGAAAGTATTCTATCATATCCCTATGTTCTTGTCTAATCGATAAAAATCAAAGATATTTTACATTTTAGGAATCAATAATTGAATGGCTTGGGGAATGATTTCTATTGTTGGATTTTTAAAATATTTCACTTCCCCATCAAGATTTGCCCCAATCGATTGATTTTGCGTATCAACATGAAAAACCTTTGCCTTTTGTACATGGACACGCTCAGGCATTAAATCTGCTAATTCTCCTTTTTCATATGATTTTGCCATTTTCACAATTTCATGCCGTTTGGCTTGTCCAATCAAACAAACATCCATCCAACCATCTTGAATATCTGCTTTTGGACAAGGGGTATATCCCCCTCCATAACAACATCCATTAGCTGCCACTAAAAATGTGTAACTATGAGTAGGAATAATCTGTTCATCCATTTGTAATCGATAGCTATCTCCTAGTGGTTTTGATAAAGCTTTTAACATGCCTAAATAATAAGGAATGATGCCATGAAATGGCAGTTTTCGATTCATCGCATTGGCATATTGTGCCACATGCACATCAAAACCAAAAGAAATAGTATTTAAGGCATATTCACCATCGATCTTTAAT
>Kit_p2__coassemble_1105_pt1 | contig 19894 bp, 19 predicted proteins | sample Kit_p2__metabat2_low_PE_059 | metagenome-assembled genome bin Kit_p2 | reverse complement strand
GTTTTAAGTATTTTGAAAGACAATAAAAAGTCCATTACTTTAAATAAAAAACGAATTAAAGAATGGTTGGGTCATGAAAAAGTAGATTACGGTAAAAAAGAAAGACAAGATCAAGTTGGAACAGTAACAGGTCTTGCGTATACAAGTTTTGGTGGAGACATTCTTCAAATCGAAGCCAATAAATTTGAAGGAAAGGGTCGATTGGTTCTTACTGGACAACTTGGTGATGTGATGAAAGAGAGTGCTTCGATTGCGCTTGATTTTATCAAAGCACATGCTAAAGAATTTAAAATTGATCCAAAATCTTTTGAAGAAACGGATGTACATATTCATGTGCCTGAAGGTGCTGTTCCTAAAGATGGACCAAGTGCTGGTGTAACGATGACAACGGCTTTGGTTTCATGTTTCACGGATGTGCCAGTTCATGCCGATTTAGCGATGACAGGAGAAGTTACTTTGCGAGGTAATGTTTTACCAATTGGTGGATTGAAAGAAAAATCATTGGCAGCGCACCGTTCCGGTATTACAACAATCTTAATGCCAAAAGAAAATGTTAAAGATCTTGAAGAGATTCCTCAAGAAGTAAAAGATTCTATTGAATTTATCCCTGTTTCAAATGTGAAACAAGTATTGACACATGCATTGGTTCGTTAATATGAAAAGTGAATTTATAACTTCGGCTGCAGAAAAGTCGCAATGGCCAGATACGACAGTTCCAGAAGTGGTTGTTGTTGGGCGTTCTAATGTTGGGAAAAGCAGTTTTATCAATGCATTTTGCCAAAGAAAAAAATTGGCTTATGTAGGAAGTACGCCTGGTAAAACAAGATTGATCAATTTCTTTTTGATTGATGATACATGGATGTTGGTCGATGTGCCTGGATATGGATATGCTAAAATGAGCAAATCCATGTTAGAAAAATTAGGTGTCATGATGGATACTTACTTTAATGAACGTGAACAGATTTCTTGCGTTGTTCAATTGGTAGATTCTCGTCATGAGCCTACACAAGATGATTTACATATGGTCGAGATGTTGAAAGAATTAGGTGTTTCAATCGTTGTTGTCGCAACAAAGATTGATAAAGTTCCCAAAACTAAGCGCATTAAAGCTCTAAAATTAATTTCTTCCAAATTACAATTGCCGCTACGATCGATTTATCCGGTTAGTAGTACGGAAAAATTAGGATTTGACGAAGTAAAAGATGCTTTGATGGAAATCTTAGATCATGCATAAGAAAAGTGAACGAAAGTTTAAACTTTCGTTCACTTTTTTTTTCTATTTTAGAATAGATAATGTATATTCAATCATTAAAGTTGCTGCTCGATACAAAGATTCTTCATCAATATCAAATTCACCATTATGTTGACTTGCATCGCTGCCAGGAATATTTTCATTGCGTGTACCGACAAATGCATAACAACCTGGGGCATGTTCTAAATAATCAGCAATATTATCGCCTGCCAATGTTTTTTCAAAGTCATGAATGATAGTATCTTCTCCAAATAAACTAGCTGCTAGCGTGCTGACTTCCTGTGTTACGAGTGGATCATTGATTAATGGTGGTGTTCCATCAACAAACTCAAATTCAACACGAGCTTGATACATTGTAGCGATATGTGTTGCGATTTCTTGGATGCGGGTATTTGTCTTATCTCTTGATTGTTTAGAGAAGGCTCTAGTTGTGCCTTCTATGGTTGCTTCTTTGGCAATAATATTATATTGTGTACCACTATGTAGCGTACCAATTCCTACTAAAACTGTGTCTAATGGATCTGTATTTCTTGATACGATTGATTGTAAGGCTACAACAATTTGACTTGCGATATATAGGGCATCAATCCCAAGATGTGGTTGGGAAACATGTGCTCCTTTGCCATAGATCTTAATTTTAAAATAATCAACACTAGCGTTTTGAGGACCAGGTGTCAATGCGATATATGGACTATGGATATTGTTAGAGACATGAAAACCAAATACGCGATCAACATGTTCCATCAATCCTGCTTGGATAAATTTTCTTGCACCTTTACCAATTTCTTCTCCTTGTTGGAAAAATAGCTTGACTAAACCTCCAAATTCATCTTTTTTTTGTGATAAGAGTTTGGCAACAGTTAATAAAGTTGCTGTATGACCATCATGACCACAAGCATGACAATATCCGTCATGGATAGAACGGTAGGGTACATCTTTTAGGTCTTGCATATTTAAGGCATCAATATCAGCTCTTAAAGCGATACATTTAGGGTGTGAAACTTTTTTGTTTCCTTTGATTTCGGCATAAATGCCTCCTTCAGGGATTAAAATAGGTTCAATGCCAAAAGAAGTAAGTTCTTTTTGTATAGTATGAAGGGTGTTGGTTTCTTGTAAGCTTGGTTCGGGATGTTGATGAAAATATCTTCTCATGGAAATCAAATATTCTTGATATTGTATATTTGTGTCTTTCATAAGATTTTTCCTTTTATAATGATTCAATTTCTTGTAACCATAGGTTAGCACTTGCATCACTAGGCATGCGCCAATCACCTCGAGGACTTAAACAAATGGATCCAACTTTTACACCATCAGGCATACAGTTTCGTTTAAATTGTTGTGTGAAGAATCGACGATAAAAAGTTTGAATTGACTTTTTAATGATTTTAGGATCTATTTGATGGAAGGCTACACATGCGCTTTCATATATTTTTTGTGGTGATTCATGAAAACGAAGGATATGGTATAAGAAGAAATCGTGAAGATCATAGCTACCTAATACTTCTTCTGTTTTTTGTTGAATCTTACCATCTGGATCAGGTGGTAATAATTCAGGTGATACAGGTGTTTCACAGATATCAATAAGGACTTGATAGAGGTCTTGATGACCTTCTTCTTGGAATGAATACGCTTGGGTTTCGCAAATATAACGAACTAGGGTTTTAGGAACGCTCGCGTTAACGGCATACATACTCATATGATCACCATTATAAGTACACCAACCTAGAGCCAATTCGCTTAAATCACCAGTACCGACTACGATCGCATTATACGCATTGGCTAGATCCATTAAAATTTGAGTACGTTCTCTAGCTTGGGCATTTTCATAGGTTACATCATGTTGATTGGGATCGTGATGAATATCTTGGAAATGTTGATTGACGCTTTTCATGATTGGGATTTCTTCGCTGGATACGCCTAAAAGGTCCATTAATTTTTGTGCGTTGGTCTTAGTTCTATTTGTGGTTCCAAAACCAGGCATCGTAATCGCGTGTATACCTTGCATATCGTAATCACAAAGTTGGAATGCTTTATGAACAACAAGAAGGGCCAGAGTAGAGTCCAAGCCACCAGAAATACCAATGACGACATTTTGACAATGTATTTTTTTCAATCTTGTCGCAAGACCTTGGGCTTGAAGATGTAAGATTTCTTGGCAACGTGTGTGTCGAGATGTTTGATCTTGGACAATAAAAGGATATGGATTGATATTTCGTTTTAATGTGATTTCATCATAGCTTTGACTTGAAAAATGGATCGTTTGTACTTCAGCTTCTATCCCATCAAAATTGATTGGATGTTTGATCCGATCATGATAAAGATGTTGAAGGTCAATTTCTGAAGTAATATATCGTTTCGGATGTAACAAATCACATTCAGCTAAGATCGAACCATTTTCACAAATCAGGTTGTGGTTACTAAATACAAGATCACTTGTACTTTCGCTCGGACCGGCACTGGTATAAATGTATGCAGTATATGTTTTTGCACTTTGCATCGAAACAAGGTTTCTACGATATTCTTTTTTTGTGATACTTTCATTGGAAGCAGAGCAATTGGCGATAATATTGGCTCCTTTACTCGCAAGTAAGGAACTAATTGGCTGATTGACCCAAAGGTCTTCGCAGATTTCCACACCGATGCATGCATGAGTTGTATCATCTAAGAAAAGTAGATGATTGGATAAAGGAACTTTATTTCCATCAATAATGATATATGCATCTTTATCCAATGTATTGGCGCTTGCAAACCATCGTGTTTCATAAAATTCATCATAGCTTGGAATACGAGTCTTGGCTTGAAAACCTAAAACTTGATGATTAAAACAAATGGCTGCACCATTATATAGCTTATTTTGATAAGATAATGGTAATCCTAGTACTACGACTAGGTTTTCTGGCATTGATTTTAGAAAAGAAATGAGTGCCTCTTTGGTTTTTTGAATTAATAAATCTTCATAAAATAAATCTTGGCAAGTATATCCTGTGATACATAGTTCAGGAAATACCGCCAATTGTACATCATTGTCCAAATCATGCAGGCAATGTAGAATCTCTTGTATATTCGCAAAAGGATCTCCAATGTGAACCTCTGGAGAAACGCTAGCGACTTTATAGTATTGAAAACGTTTCATAATAATACCTGATCTTTCTATATGTATGATTATAAATTAAAAAGATGGATTCCTCCATCTTTTTTCTAACCTTTTGATAATTCTTCTAGGCGATGACCGTATGCGGATTCATCTGCATTGACTTTTTCATTTTCATTCGCATATTTTTTGATCAATGCCGAAGATTTGGTAATTGGTTGTAATGTACCAGCACCGGCAACACAACCTCCCGGACAAGCCATACCTTCTAATAGGTAACCGTTTAATCGACCAGCCTTAGCCATCATTAACATGGTCTTACAATTTTTAAGTCCTTCAGCCGCTTGAATCTTAACATCAATTTCTGGATGTTCTTTTTGGATCAAGTCTTTTACAGCTTTGGCAACTCCACCACTAACCGCAAATCCACGACCTGCGTTTGTACCTTCGTTCAATGGATCGACTTCGGTCAATTGTTCTAATTGTACTTCTTTCGCTTCAAACATTCCCATAACTTCTTCGAATGTTAATACAAAGTCTACATCACTACGTACTGATTTACGACTTGCTTCTAATTTCTTAGCTGCACATGGGCCAATGAATACTACTTTGGCATTTGGATGATCTTGTTTGATCATACGAGCAGTCAATACCATTGGTGTTAGGGCCATTGAAATATATGGTGCAAATTGAGGGAACATTTTCTTAGCCATCACTGACCAAGCTGGACAACAACTTGTTGCCATAAATGGTTGTTTTTCTGGCACTTTATCTAAGAAATCTTCTGATTCTTCAATGGTACAAAGGTCAGCACCAATCGCAACTTCAACAACATCGGCAAATCCTAGTTCTTTTAAAGCTCCTTTTAATTTTTCTGGTGTGACACTTGGTCCAAATTGACCAACAAAAGCAGGGGCAACAGCCGCAATCACTTCATATCCTTGTTTCATCGCGTAGATTGTTTGGAAAATTTGACCTTTATCAACGATAGCACCAAATGGACAGTTAACTAAACACATACCACAGCTAACGCATTTATCGTAATCGATTTGTGCTTTTCCGTCTTCATCACTACTGATCGCATCCATACCACAGCTAGCAGCACATGGGCGTTCTAATTTTGTAATCGCGTGATATGGGCATGCGTCAACACAACGTCCACATTTGATACATTTTTCTTGATCGATATAGCTACGTCCGTTTACGATATGGATCGCATCTTTTGGACAAACTTCTGTACATTGATGTGATAGACATCCTTGGCATGCATTTGTGACAAATACTTGTTTTTCTGGACAAGCATTACATGCAAATTTGACGATATTAATTAAAGGATCATCATAATATTTTTCGGCGATGGCGCTTTCTTCGATTCCATCTGATAAAGCGCAGAATTCACTGATATCACGAACAGGTAATCCCATTCCTAAACGTAAACGTTCTCCAATGATGGCTCTTTCTAAGAAAATACTATCTCTATATTTGGCTTCTGTACCAGGAAGAATTTCATATGGAATTTCTTCAATACGTTGCGCATAGTTTGTATTGTCTTCGTAAGCCATTTTGGCAATGCTTGTGAAAACTTTACGTCGAATATCTGTAACTGAATTATATACTCCTCTCATAAGGTCCTCCTATTTCTTACTTATTTATTATATAGGACAACGTCAATATTGAAAACCTGTAAAGTGATTTATTTCACAATAATTATAAAAAAAGGGTATTTTTTTTGATTTTATGAACTTGTATATACAATAAATGACTAATTCACATGAATAGTTCATTGTGTTTTCTTTGATATCGTTTTCAAAAAATATTTTATTTCTTTTTATAGGAAAAGTGATATACTCAATCAAGGATGAAAGGGCAGGGACTATGAAACATATTATTTGGGATTGGAATGGAACATTATTTGATGATTTGGACTTATGTTTTTCATGTATCAATCGATTATTACTTTCCTATGGTTTAATACCATTGAAAGATATCGAAGCTTATCGTAATGTCTTTGATTTTCCAATTCAAAAATATTATCAAGCTATCGGCTTTGATTTTGATCGTGTACCTTATGAAATCTTGGCAGAAGATTATATGAAGGATTATCAAAATAAAAGTTTAGATTGTTCGCTTCATCAAGATGCGATTTCAACTTTACAATTGGCAAAATCAAGAAATATCAAGCAAACCATACTTTCAGCCAGTCAATTGGATTATTTGCGACAACAGATTTCATTGTTTCCACTAGAAGGTTTAGTCGATCATATTTGTGGAATACAAGATATCTATGCACATGGCAAACTTGATTTAGCTCGATCTTATGTTTCTACATGTGATGAACAAGATGAAATTTGGTTTGTTGGCGATAGTATTCATGATCATGAGGTGGCACAGGCACTTTCTTGTCATTGTGTATTGATTTCTAGTGGTCATCAAAGTCATGAAAGACTTTTAAAAACGGGAGCCCCTGTTTTTTCTACTTTATTAAATGGGTTGGATTATATATATGAAAGAGATATGGATTCAAAAGAATGATGCCAATCAACGATTAGATAAGTTTTTATTAAAAACATTTCCGATGTTGTCAAAATCGATGATGTATAAGGCGATTCGTAATAAAAAAATTAAAGTGAATCGAAAACGATGTAGCTTTGACCAATTCTTACAAGAAAATGATCATCTATTGTTGTTTTTACCACCAGATGTTTTAGAGATGAAAAAGAAATCGGATATAAAAGATTATGGTCCGATTGATGTGATCTATGAAGATGATCATCTTTTGGTGGTCAATAAACCAAGAGGGTTATTGAGCCAAAATGATCGAATCGATCAAGATTGTCTAGTGAGTCGTATTCAATATTATTTATATAATAAGGGAGACTATGATCCAAATTTAGAAATGAGCTTTTCACCGAGTATTTGCCATCGTTTAGATCGCAATACGCAAGGATTGGTCTTGGCCGCAAAAGATGCAGACACGTTACGAGCTATTAATCTAGCAATCCAAGAGCGCAAAGTTCATAAATATTATCGTGCTCTTGTGCAGGGAAAAGTAAACTCTTGTACAATCGATATTTTTCTTAAAAAAGAGGGAACTAAAGCACTTGTGCGTAAAGAATGGAAACAAGGGTATCAAAGAGCCATCACAAAAGTAAAGGCCATTCGATATGATGGGAAAAATACATGGTGTGATATCGAATTGCTCACAGGCCGTTTTCATCAAATTCGAGCTTCACTAGCTTATATTGGCCATCCTTTGGTTTCTGATGTTAAATATGGAGGAACTTTGATCAAAAATAAACCGTATCAATTGATTGCGTATCGTTTAGATTTAAAGGATCTAGATGATGAATATTTAAAAAAAGAGTTTGAGTTAGATGCTTTTTAGGAGGTAAATATGGAAAATTATCAATATTTATTAGATATCGCATTAATCTTATTGACCACTAAGTTATTTGGTTTGTTTTCAAGAAGATTGCGCATGCCTAGTGTTGTGGGAGCCTTGATTGCGGGAATTCTTTTAGGGCCTGCGATGCTTGGGGTTGTACAATCGAGTGATGTCATTACTGCGATATCTGAACTTGGTGTCATCGTCTTAATGTTTGGAGCTGGTCTTGAAACAAGTTTAACGGATTTAAAAAAAGCCGGATTAAAAGCATTAGTTATTGCGATTCTAGGTGTTGCGGTTCCATTAATTGTAGGCTATTGGATTGCGGGATTCTATAATGTTGGAGCAGATGCTTGGATTAAAAACTTATTCTTAGGTGTCATATTTACGGCAACGAGTGTGGGAATCACAGTAGAAACGTTAAAAGAAATGGGTTGTATGTCCACAGAAAGTGGAAATGCGATCTTGGCAGCAGCAGTCATTGATGATGTTTTAGGAATTGTTGCGCTTACTTTAGTGACTGGGTTAGCTGATAGCAGTGTAAATGTGAATATTGTCTTATTAAAAATTGTCGCATTCTTTATTTTTTCGGGAATTGTGGGCATTATTATGCATAAAGTATTTTCATGGTGGTTTGATCATAGTCCTAGTAAAGGGCTTCAAAGATATTCCATTATCTCATTTGCCTTTGCGTTATTGATGGCTTACATCTCAGAAGAATTCTTTGGGGTAGCTGATATTACTGGAAGTTTTGTGGCTGGTTTAATTATAAGTGGAACAAGTCAATGTTCATATGTGACAAAACGTATTGATACTTTATCTTATTTGTTAATAACACCAGTGTTTTTTGCGAGTATTGGTTTGAAATTGGAACCTATTTCATGGAGCATAGACTTATTGATTTTAGTGATTATATTATGTGTAGCGGCAACATTGACTAAAATTATTGGTTGTGGTGCAGGGGCATTATTATGTAAATATTCACCAGAACAAAGCATGCGAATCGGTTGTGGAATGGTTTCTCGAGGTGAAGTTGCTTTAATCGTTGCGAATAAAGGAATGGGCATTGGTTTATTATCTGAATTCTTTATTACTCCAGTTCTATTATGTGTTGTCTTTACTACGGTGATTACTCCGATTTTATTGAAGATTGTATATCGAAAAAAAGAAAACGATCCAGATTTTTTAATCAAGGAAGCGTAAGGTTTTTGTCATAATTGATCTTTATACTCAAGGGTATGAAGATCTTTTTTTTGTGTTTATGTTTTTTCATCTCAACTTTTATTCCATATCATTTATCAGTTCGAATTCGTTGGAAGGAGCATTTTTTCCTTTGGCTACTTGTTCTTAGTACCTTTATGATGGATCCAGGAAGCAAGTTTTCATTTTGGAGTTGGATTGAAATCTGTATTCTGATTGGTGTTTATTATCAAGATATCATCACATATTATTTTTCATGGCCTTGGCTTCTATGTTTTTTTATCTTGCTAGCCTTTCCCATTCAAGATATCCTAAGCGCATTCATATCATTAGGGATTTATGGGGGAATCAGTGGATTGATCTATATATTATCGAAAGATTGGATAGGGATAGCAGATGTATTTTTTATCTTTGGGTATAGTTTTTCTTTAGGATTAGAGCGCATGACAATCGCATTATTATGTGCATGCTTGTTTGGCTGCATGTTTTGTATATTCTATAAAAAAAAGTGTATACCATTTTTAAGCATGCTAGCAATCGGCGTGATAATAGCAAGGGTTTATGGATACACAATTTGGTATTACTTAATTGGATTTATTTGAAAACGAGGATCAACATCTAGGTCAAAACAGAGTGATTCTTTTGTGATCGGATGGATAAAAGAGAGGTAATTGTTTTGTAGACAAAGTTTTCGTTTGTCTTCGATTGATCCATATAAAGGGTCGTTACAAATAGGATGGCCAAGTGCTTGTAAATGCACTCGAATTTGATGTTTTCTTCCTGTGATGATTTGCGCTTTAACCAATGATTCATTTTGAAAATTTTGAATTGTTGTAAAGATCGAATGGGCTTCTTTTCCTCGCTTAGAAATGCGCATTTTTGAAGCATGATGTCGATCTCTAGCAATTGATAAATCACAAGGGGTATTCTTGAAATGAGTATTTCCTTGGACAAGACAGTAGTATTCTTTGGTATATTGATGTTGCTGCATCATAGTATCAAACAGGCTTTGAAAAAAAGGAAATTTTGAGAATAATACGAGTCCACTTGTTTCTCGATCTATGCGATGGATTGCTTGGGCACCATAGGGCCAGTTTTCTTGTTTAAGATGGGCATTGAGTCGTGTTTGTAGAGAATCTAGACATTGTCCATCTGGGTGGACTAAAATCCCACTAGGTTTATTCACGATGACACAAAACATATCTTCATAGAGAATTTCTATAGGTGCATCAATGCAAATATAGTCATGTTTTTCAACTGATAAAGGAATGATAATTTTTGATTTTGGGAGAATCGTATGGATATTAGAATAAGTTTTTCCTTGAAATTGATATACGTAATGTTTCATTTTTTGTTTGGACATTCCAAAGGATGATAAAAGATCTTGGAAAGATATCTCTTCCAAGATTTGGAGTTGAATATATAAGGGTTGGATCTTTAAAAGTTTATATTTTTTTTCAAGCATAACAATAGAATATTTTAATGAGAGAGGATATAATGTCAATAGATATGGAGGTATTTCAATTATGAAATTATTTAAATCAAAAGAAACTGGCGCTTTATTAGAATTAGTATTAGATGGAAAAGAAAATGTATCATTAGATGGTTTTATTGAATTAAAAGCAGGTGCAGTAGATGCAGCAACAGAAAAACATGTTCCTGTAGTAAGTCAAGATGGAAATCATTTAAATGTTAAAGTAGGAGAAGTTGCTCACCCAATGACTGAAGAACATTGGATTACTTCTATTTGGGTTGAATTTGAAGATGGAACAGTACAAAGAAAGAGCTTGTTACCTACAGATGCACCAGAAACTCATTTCTGCTTAGGTGGTAAAAAAGGAAAAGTAACAGTTTACGAATATTGTAATTTACATGGCTTGTGGAAAGCTGAATTGATCGTTGAATAATACTTCAAGATGGGAATTTTCCCATCTTTTTTTCTATGATATACTAAGGCCAAAGAGAGAGAAGAAAAAATGAAGGAAAATACAAAATTATACACAATGAAAGAATTATTGATACTTGGTTTTTTTTCTTGTATCATCGGCGTTTTAGTGGCTTTGGTAGAAGTGATTTTTGGCAAAGGAATTCACTATATCTTAGGGATTCGTGAACAATGGGGCGCAATTTTATTTCTTGGGTTACCTTTAGCTGGTTTATGTATTGTTTCTATTTTTGAACATTGGGGCAAGATTTCAAAAAAAGGGATGAATCTTGTATTTGAGGTAGAACAAGGAATATCAGATTGGATTCCTTTGCGCTTGGTTCCTTTCATGATTGGATCGACTTGGTTGACTCATTTATTTGGGGGAAGCGTAGGACGAGAAGGAGTGGCAGTGCAAATTGGTGCTACCATTTCTCATTATGTAGGAAAACATGTAAAGATACCGGATGCAGGCACTATTTTTTTGGTAGCAGGAATTGCGGCTGGATTTTCGGGACTATTTTCAACACCAATTGCGGCGGTTTTTTTTGCGATTGAAGTTTTGGTTGCGGGAACTCTAAAATATCGTGCATTGGGGCCTTGCTTGATCGCAAGTTTTGTTGCTTCAACAGTCTCTTCGCAATTTGGGATTGTTCGAGATGCGTTTTTAATCGATTTTAATTTTTCTTTTGATTGGCAAATGGGATGGAGATTAATAGGTTTAGGTCTTATTTTTGGTGTAATTGGTGGTCTTTTTGCATGGACTTTGTTCCATATAAAACATTATATTCATCATAAAATAGAAAATCCGTATCTTCGTATCTTTATATTAGGATCGATACTAGCACTTCTATTATTTTTATGTGGAAATGGAAGGTATAGTAATACAGGAGAAAATCTGATAGTAAGCGCGATGCATGGACAATCCATTTATTGGTTTGATTGGTTGTTGAAATTTGGTTTTACTATTTTTACGTTATCCATCGGTTTTCAAGGTGGAGAAGTTACACCACTTTTTTCGATTGGAGCTTGTCTAGGTGTGATAATAGGTCCTTTATTTGGCTTGCCACCTGTATTTTGTGCAGCGCTTGGATATGTAGCAGTATTTGGAGCAGGTACGAATACATTATTGGCACCAATTGCGATTGGTATGGAAATTTTTGGATATCAATATTTTCCGTTCTTTTTTGTGGTATGCGTCATTGCGTTTTTAGTCAATCGTAATGAATCAATCTATGCTTTACAACGAAGAGCGAAATGATAGATTTATCATGAAATATGGAATTGTAGGGAAATTTCTACCTTTTCTGATGGAAGTATGATATGATTTCAAAGGTAAAAAATAAGAGGTGAAAATATGTCGAAACAAGAGTTTCATTTTGATTTCTGCGGTCGGGGGATCGTAATTGAAACAGGAGAAATCGCAAAACAAGCAGATGGTGCTGTAATCGTTCGTTACGGAGATACAGTGACATTATCTACAGCTTGTGCAAGTAATCAAGCAAAAGAAGGAATTGATTTTTTTCCATTAACTGTTAGTTTTGAAGAAAAATTATATTCTGTTGGTAAAATCCCAGGGGGATTTTTACGTCGTGAAGGTCGACCTAGTGAACATGCGACATTGACCGCAAGAATGATCGACCGTCCAATTCGTCCTTTATTTGCGGAAGGATTCCGTAATGAAGTACAAGTGGTGAATACCGTTTTAAGTGTGGATCAAGATGCTTCTGCGGAAATGGCAGCAATGTTTGGGGCAAGCTTGGCATTATGTATTTCAGATATTCCTTTTAATGGTCCAATTGCTGGTGTTAAAGTAGGACGTGTAAATGGTGAATTGATTGCCAATCCTACAGTTGCGCAAATGGAAGAAAGTGATATTGATCTTACAGTTGCAGGAACTGCGCAAGCTTTAAATATGGTGGAAGCAGGCGCAAAAGAAGTTAGTGAAGAAGATATGCTAGCGGCTTTGATGTTCGGACATGAACAAATCAAAAAATTATGTCAATTCCAAGAAGAGATTATTCAAGCATGTGGAAAAGAAAAACGTGAAATTGAATTATATACTGTTGATGCGACGATTGATGAGATTGTACGTACTCATTTTGAACAAGCAATTCGTCAAGCTGTATCAATTAAAGAAAAATTGGAACGTTATGGTAAAATTGATGAATTGACCGACGAAGCAGCTGAGATGATCGCAAACCGTGAATATACAAGCGAAAAAGAACAAAATATGGCAGAAAAGCAAGCACGTCAAATTTGCCATGAAATTGAAGCAGATGAAGTACGTCGATTGATCATTGAAGATAAGATTCGTCCAGATGGACGTAAGATTGATGAAATTCGTCCATTAAATTCACAAGTCGATCTTTTACCTCGTGTACATGGATCAGCTTTATTTACACGTGGAGAAACGCAAGTATTGTCAACCACTACACTTGGCGCATTAAATGATAATCAAATCATTGATGATTTAACGGTAGTGGATTCTAAGCGTTTTATGCATCATTATAATTTCCCACCTTATTGTGTAGGAGAAACAGGACGTATGGGAAATCCTGGTCGTCGTGAAATTGGTCACGGTGCTTTAGGTGAACGAGCTTTAGCACAAGTATTACCTAGTGTTGATGAATTCCCATATACAATTCGTACTGTTGCGGATGTTATGGAAAGTAATGGATCAAGTTCTCAAGCAAGTATTTGTGCAGGTACAATGTCTTTGATGGCAGCTGGTGTTCCAATCAAAGCGCCTGTAGCAGGAATTGCCATGGGGTTGATCATGAATGATGAAACTGGTAAATATACAGTATTAACTGATATTCAAGGTATGGAAGATCATTTTGGAGATATGGACTTTAAAGTAGCAGGTACTAAAAATGGAATCACTGCTCTACAAATGGATATCAAAGTGACTGGAATTACAAAAGCCATTTTTGAAGAAGCTTTAACACAAGCGCACAAAGCTCGTTTAGAAATTTTGGATAACATGCTTGCATGTATTCCTGAACCACGTACGCAATTGAGTCCATACGCACCTAAAATTGCGATGATGCAAATTGATCCAGATAAGATCAAAGATGTAATCGGACCTGGTGGAAAGATGATTAATCAAATTATTGCTGAATGTGATAATGTGAAGATTGATATTGATGATGATGGTAAAGTGGTAATTTATCATAATGATGATGTTGTGATCGAACGTGCAAAAGAAATGATCTCTAATATTGTGCGTGTTGCCAAAGTAGGTGATATTTTTGCGGCCAAAGTAGTTCGCATTGAAAAATTTGGTGCATTTGTAAACTTGTTTGGAAACACTGATGGATTGCTTCATATTTCAAAAATTAGTCATCATCGTGTAGAAAAAGTTGAAGATGTATTAAAACTTGGTGATATCATTGATGTTAAAGTTGTTGAGATTGACAACAAAGGACGTATCAATGTCAGTGCCAAAGCTTTACTTCCAAAACCAAAGGAAGAAAAAGAAGAAAAACAAGACAATGAATAAGATTGAAAAAGCAAGAAAGTGATTCTTGCTTTTTTTGAAACTTCAAGGATTTGTCTAATCATTTTTATTGAATTTATGGTAAAATAGAACGCAGTAGAGGTGAAAAATTATGAATTTTAAAGAACTTGCAAAATCTTATCAAGATGCTTATTTAAAAGATTTGAATACATTGGTAGAAATTGAATCAATTCGAGATTTATCAACAAAAACTGAAAATGCTCCTTTTGGGAAAAATTGTCGTATTGCTTTAGATGCGATGTTGGATATGGCTAAAAAAGATGGTTTCCAAACTAAAGATATTGATGGGTATGCTGGTGTGATCGAATATGGTCAACAAGAAGAAACTTTGGGTGTATTAGGACACTTAGATATCGTACCTATCGGTGATGATTGGACCAAAGATCCTTTAAAAGTAACTGTCAATGATGGTTATGTATTTGGTCGTGGTGTTATGGATGACAAAGGACCAACGCTAGCTGCTTATTATGCATTGAAAATGATTCGTGATCTTAATATTCCATTGAAGAAAAGAGTTATGTTAATTGCTGGATGTGATGAAGAATCAGGAATGGAATGTATGGATTATTATGTAAAACATGCTGAAATTCCTCAAATGGGATTTGTGCCAGATGCAAACTTTCCGGTTGTATATGGTGAAAAAGGTGGTCTTCATGTAAATCTTGATAGTCATGATGAAACTGTGATTGTTAAGATGCAAGCTGGAACACGTCCAAATATCGTAATTGGAAAAGCGGATTGTTATGTAAAAGAAGTCAGTGATTCCCAAAAAGATTTATTTAATTTTTATTGTCAAACACATGGCCTTCAAGGATCAATCTCACTAGAAGATGGTTTAGTGAAATTCCATATGGATGGTGTGTTTGCGCATGCAGCTATGCCATTTAATGGAATCAATGCTGCAGTTCATATGTTAAACTTTATCGGTGTTGCGTATGATGATCAATTATCTAAAGATCTTTATCATTTATTACAAGATTGGCAAGGGAAACCGGTTGGAATCCAAATTGATGGAATGTATATGTCTTTCTTGACGATGAGTACAGGAATCTTAAGTATGGAAAATGGAAATACACATATCTTGGTTGATATTCGTTATCCAAATGATATTGATACAGATTGGATCATGTCTCATTTTGAACAAGCTTGCAATGAATTAAAATCTGATATCAAAGCAAGTGTAGAAAGTGATATGAAACCATTATTTGTGGATCCAGAAACAAAATTGGTTAAAGATTTGATGAGTGTATATCGCAAGTATACAGGTGATACTTTCTCTTGTCCTATTACATTAGGTGGAGGAACATACGCACGTAAGTTTGAAAACTTCGTATCTTATGGACCTGAATTGCCTAACGAAGTATTTGATACAGATCAATTTGTTGGTGGATGCCATCAAAGAGATGAAGGTATTAAATTGGATAATTTGATTCAAGCTATCGCTATTTATGCTGAAGCGATTGTGACATTGTGTAGCTAATATGAGAATGCGTAAAGTAAAGTGGGCAGTTGCTTATTTAGAAGAAGCAAAATGTTTAATCAGAGACCCACAAAGTATGAGAGATCAATATAAAAAACAATATCAATATGATCAATTACATGTTGAAATTGGTTGTGGTAAAGGATCATATTCTTTGGATATGGCAAAGAAATATCCAAATGACTTATTTATTGCGATAGAAAAGAATGAAAGTGCAGCTGGAATGGCAGCTAAGAAATTTGATGAGTGTCCAGAAGTAAATAATTTATTATTGATTCAAGGGGATGCTCAAAATATTTCTACATGGTTTGCTCCAAAAGAAGTGGATATCATTCATCTGAATTTCAGTGACCCTTGGCCTAAAAAAAGATATGCGAAACGTCGTTTATCAAGTAAAGCTTTTACAAGCCAATATAAAGAAATGTTAAGTGATGTTGGTCAAATTCAAATGAAAACAGATAATTCTAGTTTATTTGAATATTCACTTTTAGAATTTCAAAATGAAGGTTATACGATGATCGATGTCAGTGTCGATTATCGTAGAGAAGAGCATGATGAGGATGCGATTACAGAATATGAACAAAAGTTTATTTCTTTAAATCAACCGATTTATCGATGTGTATGGACTAAAAGAGGAAAATAATATGCAAACAATTCAAAATTTGGATCAATTTTATGCATGTACGAAGAAAGATATAATTCAAATTTTTGTCTTTACGACAAAATGGTGTGGGGATTGTATGTTTATCAAACCTTTTTTTCCGGAAATTGAACAAAAATTTTCTGATCTTACTTTTTATGAAGTGGATCGAGATCAATTTATGGATGTCGCAAGAGATTTAGGCATTATGGGAATTCCTAGTTTTGTGGCATATCGTAATGGCGTAGAAATTTCTCGTTTTGTTTCTTCTTTACGTAAGACAAAACAAGAAATCATAGACTATATTGAGCAAACTATACAGAAAGGATGACAACATGATCAAAGATTTAATGCATGCGATTTTTAATGAAGATGTAGATGTGGAAGAAGAGATGGATGTTGAATCAACTGAATCTCATGATACAGCTTATGTTGAACCACAAATTCAACCTATGGGTAATGTAGCTCCTCAATTTACAAAAGTTGAAGAACCTGTTGTTCAAGAAGAAATTCAACCGATTGTTCAAACCAAAACAAGTGTGTTTGAAGGTTTAGACGTAGATGATATTTCTGTAGATGCACCAGTACGATCAAAAAAATCTTATTCATTTGATCGTAAAAAAATTAAACAAACACGGAATCAAGAAGAAGTTGAATATCAACAAGTGATTTCACCTATTTTTGGGAATACAGAAGAATCAAAGAAAGAGTTTAATAAAGTACATGATGCGATTTCTTTAACAAAACCAGAAGATGATGGAGAAGGATATTCTCAAATTATTTCTCCGATGTTTGGTGCTTCTATTCCAAATCGTTCTAAGAAAGTCACTTCTAAACGAGTAGATAAACCAGAAAAAGAAGTGAGTTATACTTTAAAGGACATGTTAGAAAAACCAAAAAAACAAGTAAATCAACAAGCTGATTTATTTTCATCAAAAGATTAGGAGTGAGGATTATGGCATATCATTTTGTGGGAATCAAAGGAACAGGTATGGCTGCTTTAGCTTGTATCTTATATGATGAACATAAAGAAGTAACTGGTAGTGATATCGAAAAATATATTTTTACACAAGACGAGTTAGAGCGCCGTGGAATTCCTATCACATCCTTTGATGCAAGCCATATTCATGATGGTGATGTTGTCATTGTGGGACTTTCCTTTGATTCATCAAATCCTGAGGTACAGGCTGCACAAGAGAATCCATCAGTCTCGGTATATTATTATAATGAATATCTAGGTAAGTTATTAGAATCTTATCAATCTATTTGTATTGCGGGTACACATGGTAAATCTACAACGACAGGAATTTTATCAAGTGTTCTATCTCAAAGTGAACAAACGGGTTATTTAATTGGTGATGGTCATGGATCTATGCCAGAAGATACGAAAAATTTTATCCTTGAATCTTGTGAGTTTAAAAGACATTTCTTGGCTTATCATCCAGATTATGCGATCATAACGAACATAGAGTTAGATCATGTTGACTATTATAAAGATCTTGATGATTATATAAGTGCATTTCAATCTTTTATCAATCAAGTTAAAAAGAAAGTTGTGATTTTTGGCGATGATCCTTATTTACCAAATCTAACATATCCACAAGATAAGGTTACCTATGGATTAAAAGATGGAAATGATTATCAAGCGAAAAATATTCATCAAGGTCCTCAAGGTATGGAATTTGATTGTTTCTTACATGGTGAATTTTTAACACATATTGCTTTGCCAGAAGTAGGAGACCCATTCTTACAAGATGCGTTAGCTTGTTTTGCGTTGAGTCATGAATTGGGTATGGATATGCAAGATATTCTTCAAGGATTACAATCTTATCGTGGTATTGCTCGTCGCTTTGTGATTGAAGAAGTACATGATTCGATTTTGATTGATGATTATGCGCATCATCCAACCGCTATTCGTTATATGATTGATGCGGCTAGAAAAAAATATCCCGGACATAAAGTTGTCGCTTTATATAAACCGGATCGTTATTCTCGTTTACAATATTTCTTAGATGAATTTGCGGCAAGTCTAAATACAGCTGATCAAGTTTGTATTTGCGATTTTCCCAAAAATGCAGTTCGAGAAGATGTAACAATTACAGTGACAATTCAAGATTTATTAGATCGTTGTCCAAATTCGCTCTTATTAGATATTGATATGACTTCTGCAGAAGTCTTGCATGCGATGGCTCCTGCGGTATTTGTGTTTATGTCAAGTAAAGATATTTATCTGTTAAAAGACTATTTAAAAACATTGTTAAAGAAAGATACTAAATAAAGTATCTTTTTTCTTTTGAAATGATTGTTTTTAGAAATCCTCTAAGCGTTTACACCATATTGAAAAAAGTTTCAAAAAAATAATGGAGGATTGATTTAATATATGTTAGAATGTTTGAGAGGTGATAGAATGAGCGCAGATTTATTTCTTAGTACATTGGGGCGCATTGCTGGATATGTACTACCTGTATTAGGCGTCATTGCTTTAGTATATTTAATATTGATGTTAAAACAGTTGATTCAAACGTTAAGAGATTTATCGAAAACATTAGAAACAGCGGAACGACAAGTACAAAAATTAGATGCGCCACTTTCTACAGTTGAAGACCTTTCTCATACCGTAGATGAAGTTCATCATAAAACAAAAGATGTTGTGACAAGTGCTGTTAAAAATGTATCAACATATACAAGTGAAATTGTGAATAAAGTAAGCAATAAAGTGAATAAAAGTACAGAAGAATCGACACCATCAAATATGAGTAATGTGGTCGAAAGTACAACAAATGAGGAGGAAGCTTAATATGTCTGATGAAATGAGAGCGAATGAAATGAAAGATGAAGTTATTCATGAATTGACAGTCTTACAAACAACAGATGATGCGAATCAAGAAGAAGTTGTCGATGATGCGAAGAAAAAAATCGAAGAAATTTTTAATGATCTTCAAGATTGGTTAAAAGATAATATGGATCCTGAAGCAGTGAAAGCTGCTTTAGAAAAAGCAAGACAAGATTCAAAAGATGTTTTAAATCGTACTAAAGATCGATTAGTTGAGATTGGGAATAGCGAACAATTTCAATCTACAATGGAAGCTGGTAAAGAATTTATTCAAGGTACAGGAGAAATAATCATAGATGGTGTTAAGGCAGGCACTGATGCTTTGATGCGCAATGATACTATTAAAAAAATTGTAGACCATGCGGATTCAAAATTAGATGTATTACGTGAAAGTGAAGGTTTAAAGAAAACAGTAGAAGCTGCTGAAGAGGTTACTGAAAAAGTCAATAAAGCGGTTTTTGATGGAATTAAAAGTTTTTTATATAAGAAAAATGGAGAGTGAGTTTTAGAATGAAAAGAAGAACAATTTATGATGTAGCTAAAGAAGCAGATGTTTCTCTTGCTAC
>Kit_p2__coassemble_1104_pt1 | contig 19926 bp, 22 predicted proteins | sample Kit_p2__metabat2_low_PE_059 | metagenome-assembled genome bin Kit_p2 | reverse complement strand
ATCCAGACAATAGTATCTGGACGGTTCGTTATTTCTTAACTTAATGACATTGGGATACACCCCTTTTATTTTTCCTCTGGATCTTGTTTGATTGATTCCGTTTGTACACCGTCCACCATCTTTACGATCAATACATCTTTGATTGGGGAATGCGTATCATCAAATGTAAAGTTTCCGGTCAAACCATTGAATTCAATTCCTTCTAATGAACTTTGAAGTGCTTCGCCACCAGCGCCTGCTTCTTCTAATGCTTGTAGTCCTAAAGTTGTCGCATCATAGGCCAATACAGAGAACATATTTGGATCTTCTCCATATTCTTCTTGATATGCACTAATAAATGATGTTAACGCATCACTGGCACCGACTGTTGTATAAGCAGTTGTAAAATATACGTCATTTAAATATGTTTCTCCTGCAAGATCTACCAAGACTGTGGAATCTAATCCATCACCACCAACGATTGGACAAGTGGCTCCATCATCACGCGCTTGTTTGATAATCAAACCTGCTTCTGAATAATATCCAGCGATATATAAAACATCAAAATCTTTTTGTTCCATCTTTGTTAAAATACCCGCAAAATCAGTATCTCCGGCATTATAAGATTCCTTAGAAACAACTTCTCCACCCATCGATTCAAATTTTTTGGTAAAAGCTTCGGCAAGTCCTTGTCCATAATCTGACACTTCATTTAAGATCGCAGCTTTTTTCTTACCTAACGTATTATATGTATAAGCTGCCATAGCCTTTCCTTGATTAGAATCTTCAAAACAAATACGGAACGCATAAGGATAGGTTTCTTTCCTATCATTGGTCGTTGCCCCAACTTGTGTTGCCGAAGGTGAAATCACTGGCACCTTCGCATCACTAGCCGTTTGATAAGTTGCGATAGCAGCTGTAGAAGTTGCTGGTCCTACCATAAATGCCACTTGATCTTCGATCAACTTACTAGCGGCCATCGTACTTTCAGATACATCACCTTTATTATCTTGTTCAATGATTTCAATTGTATATTTTGAATCTTGATTCTCATTATATTGTTTAATAGCTAATTTCGCTCCATTATTTTCGGCATTGCCATAACTTGCGACTGCTCCACTCAACTCAAAATTGAGCCCTACTTTTACAGTATCCCCTTTTTCGTATGTTGTCGCACTTTCATTACTTTGGCCGGAACTACATCCTGCCAACATCATCGCCATCGTAGTCGATGTCGCCAACGCTTTCCAAAATGTACTTTTCATAATCTTACCCTCCGAAATATGTCTATATAATAACCACTTTTGTATACGTTTTCAACACTTTCTTGAAATATTTTTCATATTTTACATTTTATATTGAAAGATATTTACATTTTAGACAAATACTAAAGTTTTTCATATAATATAGAGAGATAAGGTGAGGAATGTTTATGCAGAGTATACAAGAAATTTTTAAAATCGGTCCTGGTCCTAGTAGTTCACACACATTTGGACCTATGAGAGCGTGTGAATATATATTAAAAAACGTCCCTGAAGCCAATTCTTTTATCGTAACCTTATACGGATCATTGGCATTAACAGGTAAAGGGCATTTAACAGATATGATCATCAAAAAAACATTGTCGCCCCATCCTTGTGAAATTCGTATGGATCTAAAGGCAGAATGTAAGCACCCAAATACGATGTGCATTGAAGCATATCATGATGATACATTTTTAGAATCTCATACTTTTGTTTCCATCGGTGGAGGACAAATCGAAATCGACAATACTCCAATCAAACCCGCAAAACACGTGTATCCCCATTCTACCCTTGATGAAATTCAAGCATATTGTCAAGAACATAAAATTCGTTTAGATGAATATATTGATACATTTGAAGATGAAAGTCTAAAACCTTATATGAACTCTATTTTTCAAATGATGTTGAAATGCGTTCGTCAAGGTTTAAAGAAGACCGGTGTTTTACCTGGAAAATTAAAATTAGAGCGTGTTGCTCATGCTTTACATCAATCCGCAAAAGCTTGTCTTGATCCACAAGATAAAAATAGCCTTTTATTATCAAGCTATGCTTATGCGGCTAGTGAACAAAACGCCAGCGGACAACTCGTTGTGACAGCCCCAACCATGGGAAGTTGCGGTGTCTTGCCAAGTCTTTTATATCATTATTACTATGATCTAAAATATCCCAAGAAAACGTTGATTCAAGGTTTAAAAGTTGCTGGATTGATTGGTGATCTCATTCAGACAAACGCTACCATTTCAGGAGCTAAAGCCGGTTGTCAAGCAGAAGTCGGTGCCGCTTGTTCCATGGGCGCTGCCTTTGTCGCCTTTTGTCAAACCCAAACCAACGAACAAATCGAATGCGCAGCAGAAATTGGTTTGGAACACCATCTAGGTCTTACATGCGATCCTGTTGGTGGTTATGTCATGATTCCATGTATTGAACGTAACGCTGTTGCCAGTCAACGAAGCATCGATGCTGCTCGATTGGCTCGTTACATTCGTAATGTTAAGAAAAATCGTGTTAGCTTTGATATGGTCGTAAAAACCATGAATATGACCGGTAATAAATTACCGATTGAATTAAAAGAAAGCGCACTTGGTGGTTTAGCCGTTGTTGTTCCAAATGAACCACAAGACGATTAAAATCCCCGCTTTCATTGAATTATTTTCTTTTTTTGATATTCTAATAATAGAACGAAGGACAGGATAAAATGGTAAAAATTATTAGTGACTCCTCTACGATGTATTCGAGTAAAGAAGGAGAAGAATTGGGGATAAAGATACTACCCCTTTCGGTCATCATCGACCAAAAAATGTATCACGAATTGGATGAACTCAACTCAGAACAATTTGTCCAAAAAATACAAGAAGGGTTTATGCCCTCAACAAGTCAGCCGCCAATCGGTATGAAAGAAGAGGCATATCGATCAAGCACAGAAGAAGTATTAGACTTAACTATGGCAGATGGATTAAGTGGAACATATCATAGCGCCTTGATGGCCAAAGATATGGTAGAAAACAATGAACATATCCATGTATTGAACACAAAGACACTTTGTGGACCTCATCGATATATTGTCAATAAAGCGTTAGAATTCGCTAAAAAGGGACATACCGTCAAAGAAATCATCGAACATATTCAACCATCTATTGATAATGGAAGTTCCTTTTTAATTCCTAGAGATTTTCAATATCTTAAACGAGGTGGACGTTTAAGTCCTGTAGCCGCTACACTTGGTGGACTTGTCAAGATTGTTCCGATCTTAGAAATCAGTAAAGATGGTACTTCTCTAGAAAAATTTGGGATCAAGAAAACTTTTAAAAAAGCCATGTTAGACATCATTGAAACGATGAAGGAAAGACATGTAGATGAAAATTATGAAATCTTTGTCTCCCATGCGTTAAATCCAGAATGGCGTGATATCGCATTGCGCTTATTAAAGGAACATTTCCATGATCGCATCCATCTATACACGCTGTCTCCTGCTTTTATCACACAAGGAGGCCCTGGTTGCATTGCGATCCAGTATTGTAAAAAATAAGAGGGGCTTTTGCCTCTTTTCTTTGTTTTTAAATGAAAGGAGTTGTCTATGAAAAAGATCATTCACCGTATCATCGCCATCTTACCCGCTGTTTTATTACAGATTGGTTGGTATTATATATTATTTCGTTGGCTTTCACCCTATAGTACTGTATTGACTATTTTACTCTCACTACTTGGTTTTATTTATTTAATGACTGTTATTATCAAAAATGACGATAGTACATATAAGATCTTATGGTTGCTCGTCTTATTGATCTTTCCTTTGCCCGGGGCCCTTCTTTATTTTCTTTTTGGAAATAAAAAGACGGCTCGCCCCATCCAACGTCGTTTAGACGCTACAAAAGATCATATTTTCTTACAAGGAGAAAATGAATTATCGGCAATTCAAGCACAAGATCCACGGTTTGCCCAAACCTTAAAATATCTAAGTTCGTATACGACTTATCCTGTCTTAGCTAATGAAAGTGCTCGTTATTATCCATTGGGCGAAGAGATATTCAAAGATATGCTTATCGATCTTCAAAATGCGAAATCCACTATTTATTGTGAATACTTCATTGTTCAAAACGGGAAGATGTGGGATCCGATTGTTGATCTTTTTGCCCAAAAAGTCAAAGAAGGCGTTGATGTTTATATGATGTACGATGATCTTGGTTCTATATCTACATATTCTAAAAAAGAAGCCGATCATCTACGACAACTTGGCATCAAAGTTCATTGTTTTAATCCTTTGATCACCATTCGCGGAACACTCAATTACCGCGATCACCGCAAAATGCTTGTCATCGATCATCAAATCGCTTATAGTGGCGGAATTAATATGGCAGATGAATATATCAACGCCTATCCAAAACACGGCCATTGGAAAGATATCGGTTTTCGAATCACTGGTCCAAGCGTTCTTGCGTATAGTGACATGTTCCAAAAATTTTGGAATGCGTTTGAAAATGATAAAATCACTGTCTTAGAACCACCAACAATCCCTCTACAAACCCAAGATGGATGGATTTTCTCATACTACGATTCTTGTATCAACAACGTTGCGGTTTCCAATACATTATTGATTGAACTCTTATCGCAAGCGACAAATTACGCCTATTTTTATACACCATATCTCATGTTAGGGGATGACTTGATGAACGCATTTGTCTTAGCCGCTAGACGCGGCGTCGATATTCGCATCATCATGCCAGGAATTCCTGATAAAAAAATCGTCTTCCGCATGTCTAGAAGCTTTTACCAACAGCTTTTATGCGAAGGAATCAAAATCTACGAATATACACCAGGATTTATCCATGCCAAAGCTTGTATCATCGATGACAAGATTTGTACTATTGGTACGGTCAATTTAGATTATCGTAGTCTATTCTTACATTTTGAAAATAATTCTCTATTCTATAAAAGTAAGATTCTTTTTGATTTAAAAAAAGATTTCTTAGACACCCAAGAAAAATGTCAAGAAATCTTTGCGGCAACGCCAAAAGAATATTCAAAAAAATGGCTGATCGATACTCTATTACGTATCTTTTCTCCATTATGTTAAAAAAGCCGATTAAATCGGCTTTTTTATATCCCTAATATCATTGTTGAAATTTGAATAAAGAAATCAAGAATCGATCCTCGTACCCACATGATTGGTTCACTTAAAATACCTGACCAAAGTAGGGCGATAAATAGAATGCTTAAGAAAGGAGATCCTTTCATAAAACGATAATATTGTTCATCTGGTAAAAATGAAAATAAGATCTTTGACCCATCAAGAGGTGGAATTGGCAATAAGTTAAAAATCCCAAATCCTGTTGATAAAGATGCGATACTAGAAAGACAAGATAAAATTAAATTTCCTACATAACTAAACGCAAAAGCACCTGTATGGTAAGCAATCAAATAATAAAGAAATACCGCAACAAACGCCAATAAGAAATTGGCAATCGATCCAGCAAAGCTTGTCCAAATGATCCCTGTTTTTTGGTCCTTATAATATCGTGAATCAATAGGGACTGGTTTGGCCCAACCAAAGCCAAAAAAGATCAAACAAAACATACCTACCCAATCAATATGATGAAATGGATTTAAACTCAATCTCCCTTCGATCTTCGCAGTGGGATCCCCCATCCAGTAAGATACAAGTCCATGTGCTAATTCATGCACAGACATTGATAAAGCCACCGCAACGATCAAAACGAAAATACTCTCTAAACGCATATTAGCCTCTATACATTAAAGCGGAAATGCATGACATCTCCATCTTGCACAACGTATTCTTTTCCTTCTAAGCGTAATTTTCCTGCTTCTTTGATTGCTTGTTCTGTTTTTAATTCATCAATGTCTTCAAAGCGATAGACTTCAGCGCGGATAAATCCTTTTTTAAAATCGGTATGAATGACACCGGCACAATCTGGCGCTTTCATTCCTTTTTTAAATGTCCAAGCACGACATTCATCTTCTCCTGCCGTTAAGAATGTACATAAATCTAATACCGTATAAGCTTTTTGGATCAATTCATCCAATCCCGAATGAGAAACCCCTAATTCTTCTAAGAATATTTGTTTTTCTTCTTTATCTAAACTCGATAATTCTTCTTCCATCTTCGCACATAGACAAACCACTTGATTGTTTTGTGCTTGAGCATATTCTTTTACTTGATTATAATACGCACAGCTGTCTGGATCAGTAACACCTTCTTCATCTAAGTTTGCGACATAGATCATTGGTTTTGCGGTCAAAAGATTATATCCTTTCAATAAAAGACTTTCGTCTTCGCTCACTTCCAATGTACGCGCTGGTTTTCCTTCTTCTAAAATAGGTTTTAAACGTTCTAATAAAGCCATTTCCATTTGTGCTTCTTTATCTTTAGCAGATTTAGCCTTACGTTCTACTTTCGAAATACGATTTTCAACCGTTTGTAAATCCGCCATGATCAATTCAAGATTAATGATTTCAATATCACGAATAGGATCTACTGTATTTTCCACATGGGTAATATTAGGATCGTCAAAACAACGAACGACATGACAAATCGCATCGGTCAAACGAATGTTTGATAAGAATTGATTTCCAAGTCCTTCCCCTTTACTAGCCCCTTTTACTAATCCGGCAATATCCGTAAATTCAAAAGTCGTATAAATTGTTTTTTTGGGATGAAATAATTCTACCAAACGATCAATTCGTGCATCTGGCACTTCCACAACACCTACATTGGGTTGAATGGTCGCAAATGGATAGTTTGCTGCTTCCACTTGACTTTTTGTGATGGCGTTAAATAATGTTGATTTTCCAACATTTGGCAAACCAACAATTCCTGCAGTTAAAGACATATAGATCCTTCCTTTCGATTATTCTTCTGTACTTGCCTTTTGTACAATTTTCTTTAATTTCTTTTCAAATTTAACACGAGGCATCAACACGCTCGTTCCACATCCTAGACATTTGATTCGAATGTCGGCTCCCATTCGAATGATCTTCCATTCTTTAGATTTATGACAAGGATGTTCTTTTTTCATTTCGACAATATCGCCTAAATCATAGTCTAATTGATTCATCATCTTCCTCTTTCATGCATATGATATGCTTCTAGTGTATTTGATAATAACATACATACCGTCATAGGACCAACCCCTTTTGGTACTGGAGTAATATAAGAAGCCTTTTCTTGTACCGCATCAAAATCCACATCTCCGCATAGCTTACCATCTTCTAGACGATGAATCCCGACATCAATGACAATAGCCCCTTCTTTGATCCATGAAGGTCCGATTTTTTTGGGTTGACCAATTGCCGCAATTAAAATATCTGCTTGCGATGTGATAGCTTCAATATCCTTTGTCTTTGAATGAACCACACTCACTGTCGCATTTTGATTTTGTAGTAATAGAGCCACTGGTTTTCCTACCAAATTGCTTCGTCCGCAAACCACTGCTCTTTTTCCAGATAAATCGACCATGTCGATCGACCGTAGAATTTCCATAACTCCTTTTGGAGTACATGGGATAAATCCTGGTCTTCCTGTCAATAAGTTTCCCGCATTGATCGGATGTAAACCATCCACATCTTTTCTAGGATCGATCATCATAATGGCTTGATCCGCATCTAAATGTGAAGGCAAAGGTAGTTGAACCAAAATCCCATCCACATTTGGATCCTCATTTTGAGCTTGGATCACTTTATGCAGCTGCTCTTGGTTAATATTTTTATCTAAAATGATTGTATCATTTTCAATCCCAATCGCTTTACACGCATTGGCTTTTCCTCGTACATAAGATTGACTTGCCGGATTATCCCCAACTAGAATTACAGTTAAATGAGGAAGTCGTTTCCCTTGCGCTTTCAATTGATCAATCTCATCTTTTAATTTTGATTTTATTGTATTTGATAATTCATTCCCGTATATAATTGACATTAAAATATCTCCTTATCATCGAGCACAATCGTTACTGGACCATCATTCAATAAATCAATTTTCATATCGGCTCCAAATACGCCTGTTTCTACATGGATCCCTAATTCTTCTAACGCTTGATTAAATGCGAGATATAAAGGCTTAGAAATGACTGGTTTTGCGGCTTTTACAAAACTTGGTCGATTCCCTTTTTTACAATCGGCATATAAAGTAAATTGAGAAATAGAAAGGATCGATCCATTCACATCATGCAACGATAGATTCATTTTATCATTTTCGTCTTCAAACACACGCAATTTGCCAATTTTGGACGCCATTTTTTTCACGATTTCTAATGTATCTTCTTCACAAAAACCGACAAAGATACAAAATCCATGAGAAATAGCTCCTGTCACTTGCCCATCAATTGTACAACTAGCATGTTTCACTCGTTGAATGACTGCTTTCATCGTTTTTCCTCCAAAAGACAAACAGCCATAGAAGCTATTCCTTCTTCATGACCAATAAAGCCTAATTTTTCTCCACGAGTTGCCTTGATTGAAATTTGTTGGATATCACAATGTAAAGCGCCAGCAATATTAGTTCGCATTGCCAAGATGTGACTGGCCATCTTAGGTCTTTCTGCCAAGATAGTCGCATCAATATTCCCCACTTGATATCCATGTTCATCCATCAGTTTCGCAACATGTTCTAATAAGACCATGCTCGAAATCCCCTTATATTTTGGATCTGTATCTGGAAAATGTTTTCCTAAATCACCTAATGCAAGAGCGCCTAAAATACTTTCCATGATCGCATGCACCAAAACATCAGCATCAGAATGGCCTAATAATCCTTTTTCATGTTCAATCTTTACACCACCTAAAATCAAATCTCGACCTTCTATCAGTTGGTGTATATCTACTGCTTGTCCTATTCTCATTTTCTTCATCTCCTAAAAAAAGCTTGACCTTCGTCAAGCTTGTTATCGTGTAACTTGAATAAATTGTGGTGTTCCTCCACCACCATTGTATACAGAAGAAATCACGGTTTGAATGGAACCATCGCTCATTCTAAAGTTTCCATGTACACAAAGTCCATCACCAATATAAATAGCGATATGATCAACACCACGACCACCATTGTTGTAGTAAACTAAGTTACCTGGTTGAGGATCACTTGTTTCATATCCATACTTAAAATATTGATCTGGCCACAATTGAGCTGCATCAGAAACACCCGCATTCGCAAGTGCTAATTTTACAACTTGGGTACACCACATACCATTTGTCGTTCCCACTAATTTTTTAGCTTCTTGTGCAATACGTGCATTTAGTTCTGCATATGGGTTTGCAACATCGGTAGTTCCTTGATTTTCTTCAGGATCTGTAACATCTGGAAGAATTGGATCAGGATCCGGTGTTGGTGTAGGTACAACAACATTTTCATCAATATTTTCATCAACATTTGTATCTGGAACAACTGGAGCATTTACTTCTGGCTCTGGTGTTTCAGGTACAACAGGTGTATTCACTTCTGGTTCTGGCACCTCTGGTGTATTGATAATTGGTGCATCCACTTCAGGAACAACTGGCGTTTCCACGATTGGTTGATTTACCTCTGGAGTCACCACTTCTTCGATAATCGGTTCATTTGTTTCTGGTACAACTGGTGTTTGTTCCACATTCATTTCTTGAATTTGTAGATTGTCTTGTTTTTCTTTTTCAATCCATTCTACTTTTTCTTGTACAGCTGTTTTCGCTTGTTCTGTTACTGTTTGTTGTAGATTGTTAGAAACTTGGCTAGACACTGTCGCTACAACAGAATTCTTTGTCGTTTCAACATCTACAGTTCCATCGGTTTCAGAAAAATAATAACTTTTTCCTTCGATTTCTTCCCAACCTTTCGCAATAGTTGCATCTTCTTTTACATATTTATCCCCATGCCATCCTGGCTGTGTTTCCATTGCGTATACAGTTGCGACAACTGGAAAGCTTGAAGCAACGCACAAAATGGCAGCTACTTTCTTTCCATTATTTTCAACAAAATCCATAACCTTTGCCCCCTTTTACATCGGTTTATAAATATACACTTATAAGATAACACAAAAGAAAAGAGGGTTCAACCCTATTGTCAAATCCCTCTTTTTTCATTTTTTCTCAATGATTTTTACTTAGTTTTTTCAATGATTTCAATGAAGCTATCAGCTTTTAAGCTTGCTCCACCAATTAAAGCACCATCGATATCTGGGCATGCCATATATTCAACGATGTTTCCTGGTTTTACACTTCCACCATATTGAACACGTACTTTATCAGCTGCTGTATCTCCATACATTACGCGAACTTGATCACGTACGATTGCACAACATTTTTGAGCATCTTCTTTTGTAGCAGATTTTCCAGTTCCGATAGCCCAGATTGGTTCATAAGCAATAACCATATCTCCTACACATTTTTCGCAAAGACCTGCAAGAGAACCAGTCAATTGATCACGAATAACTTGTTCAGTTTGTCCAGCATCATATTGTGCTTCTGTTTCACCGATACAAAGAATAGGTGTAATTCCAGCTTCAATCAAACGTTTTGCTTTTTTGTTAACTGTTTCATCAGTATCCCCGAACATTTCACGACGTTCAGAGTGTCCGATAATACAATATTTCAATCCAATTTCTTCTAACATTGGAACACTAACTTCACCTGTAAAAGCTCCATTATCTTCCCAGTGGCAGTTTTCAGCAGCAACAACGATATTTTTCGCATGATCTACTGCAGTTCTTAAATCAGTAAATGGACATCCAATTCCATAAGTTGCGTTTTCAGAAGCAGCCAATGCATCAACAGCTTCGAAGAATTCTTTTGTTTCCGCATTGTTTTTATTCATTTTCCAGTTTCCAACAATAATAGGTTTTCTCATGATAATCTCCTTACTCTATTTTTCATTGATAATTGCGATACCAGGTAATGTTTTACCTTCCATGTATTCTAAACTAGCTCCTCCACCAGTAGATACATGAGAGAATTTATCTGCATATCCTAATTGTTTTGCGGCAGCAGCAGAATCTCCACCACCAATTACTGTAATTGCATCTGGCAATTCAGAAATTGCTTGACATACTAATTCAGTACCTTTTGCGAATTTCTTCATTTCGAATACACCCATAGGACCATTCCATACAACTGTTTTTGCACCAGCTAATGTATTTTTGAATAATTCTACAGTTTCAGGACCGATATCTAATCCCATCCATCCATCAGGAATTTGTCCAGATTTGCAAACTTGTGTATTTGCTTCTTCGCTAAATGCATCCGCACAAACATTATCAACTGGTAATACCAATTTGTCTTTAGCGTTTTCTAAATATTCTTTAGCCAATTCGATCTTATCTTCTTCTACTAAAGAAGTACCGATAGAACCACCTTGTGCTTTCATGAATGTATAAGCCATTCCACCACCGATGATAACTTTGTCTGCTTTTTTCAACAAGTTATCGATAACATCGATCTTACTAGATACTTTAGATCCACCGATGATCGCAACAAAAGGATGAGCTGGTTCATCAACCGCTTTTCCTAACATAGTCACTTCTTTTTCAACTAAGAATCCTAAACCATTTTCTTTGATATTTGTTGGGATTCCTACTGTAGAAGCATGAGCACGGTGAACAGAACCGAATGCATCTTCAACAAATACATCCCCTAAACTTGCCCAATAAGCACCTAATTCAGGATCGTTTTTGCTTTCTCCTGCTTCATAACGTGTATTTTGCATCAAAACGATTTCTCCATCATTTAATGCCGCAACAGCTTCTTCTAATTCAGCTCCACGAGTTGCTGGACAGAAAGTTACTTTTGTTTCTGGTAACAATTCTTGTAAACGAACCGCAACACATTCTAAGTTGTTTTTTGCTTTGTCTTCTTCAGTTTTTACTTTTCCTAAATGAGACATTAAAATGACTTTTGCTTGATTTTCTACTAAATATTTGATGGTTGGCAACGCCATAACGATACGATTATCATCTGTAATTACACCATCTTTTCTTGGTACGTTAAAATCGCAACGTACGATGACCTTTTTTCCAGAGACTTGAAGGTCTTTTACTGTTGTTTTAGCCATTACTATTCCTCCTAAAATTTTTGCACTCTTATTATATCACTTGCGATTTTTATTTCCTAGTTGAAAACTTTGTTTTCCTTCAACTTTTATAATTTTTTCACAAGTATTTTTAGGCAAACGAAAACCTCTTTCCTATATATTATAGAAAAGAGGTTTTCAGAAAGTTTTAAGAAAGGGAATTTGATTATGAAGTGAGCCTCTATCCTTGGCTCATCTGTATCATAATAAAAAAGTATAAAATAGATATCGACAGACTATGTGAAAGCATGTGATACATCAAAATCTAGATTTAAAATCATCCCATGTTCCAATTTGTGTCTCTTTTAATAAAGCGAAAATCACTTGATATCCACCATCTTGCAAGTCTTGACAACACTTGGCTTCTTCTGATGTCAAATACTGGTGTTTTCCAAGTTCAATCGCTCCTTGTTTCTCTTCATTTGTCCCAACAACGACTTCCTTTTCCCCTTGTAATACAAATGAAGGTTCTAACAAAATCTCGGCCATATCCTCAATATCTTTCGTGATCAAAAAATATCGTTTCTTGGAACGATTATAAAAATCCCCTTTTTTCTTCCATGTTTCTTTTGAAAGCGTAAATACCGGCCTTGCGTACGATGTTTGAAAAATCTGTTGAATCAAAGCATTGTTTGCCGCTTTATCATTGACCACAATAATCCCATCACACGCTCTTTCTTTTGCCCATCTTTGTGTTAATTGGGCATGAACCAATCGATCATCTACACGTAAAAAGGTAAACATGTATATCTCCTTATCTAGGCTCGAATGATTCTATTCCTTTCGTTAACACTCTTCTATGCCTGATTTTCCTTCCCATAAAAGTGTGTCTCTCAGTTCTGAAAAATCTAAGATATTATCTTTAGATAAAATTGCCTTTAATGCCATTGGCATATTTACCCCCGCAAGTACAATTTGTTTTTGTACCCCTTTCTTTTCCAAAACCTTGGTCGCATGTTTATATGGAGAACCACTTGCTAGATCCGTCAATAGGATGACTTCATCATTGGGTCCAATTTTTTCTGTTTTTTCAATAAACAACTCACAAAATTGATCCGCTGTTATATCTTCTAATAAACCGACGCTAATCACATCTTGACGTTTCCCTGTCATCATATGAATCGCAGAATGTAATCCATATGCATATTCTCCATGACTTACCAATACAATATATCGCATAATCGTCCTCCATGTAAGTTCATCATACACCAGCAAAATTATAGTTTCAAATTATTTATGTCTTTCTTTCTTTTGTTTCTTTCTTAAGTCTTTTCCTTCTTTGACACGTTCTCCTATTTTATAAGAAATTTCCATTTCTTCGCCATTTGCCATATGAATCAACATCTTTTGGCCAAACCATCTTTTCTTTGGTTCTACACTGCGAATCGAACGATATCGGATCATTTCATTCACAAAGAAAAAACCATCTTTGGTAAAGATTGCTCTTTTATGTACATAGTTATCAAACGCAATCCCAAAAAATAAAAAGCCTACGCATACATAACCTGCATTATAAAATAAGACCAAGCTTGGATTTAATTGTTCCCATGGGGAAAACAATCCCAATCCAACCGCAAAGAGTCCTAAAATAATTTCTAAGATCCAAGGAAGATCAGAGTCTTTTACAAATTCCGCATCATGATGTTGTTCTAAAAAGAGCTTGCTTTCCTTTCGAAACGTCCACCACATCTTAATACTTGTATACACTGTAAAAACTACAAATATAAATAAGATCCCTAAGATCATCCACTGTATGATATTTCTCATACACATACCCCTCCTTTAACTATACGTAACATTCTACCGCAACTATTGCCTCATTCCAACATGATTGTGGTACAATATTGTATATGAAAAATTAGGAAGGTGTCTATTCGTGAATACAGTAAAAAACAATGTAGAACTTATGACACGATTAAATAGTTCTTCGCAATACTTACAAAGTAACGATATGCGTGTCACTGAAGTCCGTGAAGGATATGCCAAAGTTGAAATGATCATTGATGAACAAATTTTAAATGTCCATGGATTTGTTCATGGCGGCGCCCTTTTTTCTTTAGCCGATACCGTTGCCGGAGCTGCAAGCTTTGCCTCAGGCCGTGATAGCGTTACCTTGACAGGAACGATCAACTATATCAAGCCTGGTCGTGGAGGTAAATTGATTGGGATCGCTCAAGAAGTCAGTCGAGGTCGTACCACTGGTGTTTACGAAGTCTTTATTTTTAACGATCGTAATACTCTTTTATCAAGAGCTACATTTACCATGTTTTTCTTAGATTCTGACCGAATGAAAGAAAAACAAACAAAAGAATACATGAAAAAAGATGGCAATTAGCCATCTTTTCTATTTAAATGCTTTTTTAAAACGTTCGAATGGAGACTCACCTTGGCCATGACGCAATTGTTCATACAATTCACGTTCTTTTTTCGATAATTTTTTAGGGATTTCTACTGTTACTTCTACATATTCATCCCCTTGGCCATTCCGTGCTTCCACACCTTTACCTTTTAATCTAAATTTCGTATTCGGTTGTGTTCCTTCTGGAATTTTTAGATCCACATCTCCATAGACTGTCGGTACTTGAATAGTACAACCAATTGTCGCATCGATAGAGCTGATTGGAATCTTGATATAAATATCATTGCCATTTCGCGTAAATGTTTCATGCAGATTGACCTTGATTTCAATATATAAGTCTCCGTTTGACCCTCCGTTGGTACCACGTTCCCCTTTTCCTGGAATACGTACTTGTTGACCTGATTGAATCCCTGCTGGAATCTTAATATCGATTTTCTTACGTTTATGTTCATAGCCTTTTCCATGACAAGCATGACAAGCTTTTGTTACTTTTTTACCCGTTCCATGACATTCAGGACATACCGCTTGTTGTTGAATAACACCAAATGGTGTTCTTTGTTGGCTCATGACATACCCTGAACCATGACAAGTAGAACATGTTTGAACATCACTTGGATTTTCGGCACCTGAGCCATGGCAATGAGAACAAGTTTCATCAAATTCTAAAGTAATAGTTTCTGTTTTACCAAAAATGGAATCCATAAAATTAATGCGCATTTGCATATAACGATCATTTCCTGGACGTGGTGAATTGCTGGCGCGACGACCTCCGCCAAAACCACCAAAACCACTTCCTCCACCAAAGAAGGAACCGAAAATATCTCCTAAATCACCAAAGTCTGTAAATCCACCTTGGAATCCACCTTGTCCAAAAGCACCGTCCATTCCTGCATGCCCAAATTGGTCATAAGTTTGACGCTTTTGTTCATCGCTTAATACTTCATATGCTTCATTAATTTCTTTAAATTTATCTTCAGCACCTGGGTCCTTATTCACATCCGGATGATATTTCATGGCCAGCTTTCGATAGGCCTTTTTGATTTCATCGGGTGTAGCTGTTTTGGATACGCCTAGTACCTCATAATAGTCGCGTTTTTCTGCCATGATCTATCCCTCCATACCACGAAGAAGTTCTAGCAAAGCTAGAACTCCATTTTTAATGTTTTTCTGTAAATTCTGCATCGACAACATCATCATTGTTGTGTGTTTGATCAGGTTGTGCTTGTTGTGCTTGTTGTTGATACATTGCTTGACCTGCCGCTTGAGCTGCTTTTTCTAATGTATCTAATTTTGTACGAACTTCATCCATGTTGTTTTCATCTAATGATTTTTGAAGATCATCACGTAATTTTTTCATTTCATCAGCTTGTTTTGCGTCAATCTTATCTTTGTTGTCTTCTAACATACCATCGATTTGTGCAATGAATCCTTCAGCACGGTTACGTAAATCAATTTCTTCTTTACGTTTTTCATCTTCTGCTTTATGATCTTCCGCTTCACGAACCATACGATCGATTTCTTCATCTGACAATCCACTAGAGTTTTGAATTGTGATTGATTGTTCTTTTCCAGTTCCTTTATCTTTTGCGCTAACATGTACGATACCATTGGCATCAATATCAAATGTAACTTCAATTTGAGGTACACCACGACGAGCAGGCGCAATACCATTCAATTGGAAGTTTCCTAATTCTTTATTGTCATTTGCCATAGGTCTTTCCCCTTGAAGAACACGAATATCTACAGCTGGTTGATTATCTGCTGCTGTTGAGAATACTTGTGACTTACTTGTTGGGATTGTTGTATTACGAGGAATCAATACAGTCATGACTCCACCCATTGTTTCAATACCTAATGACAATGGTGTAACGTCTAACAATAATACGTCTTTTACATCACCACTGATGACACCACCTTGGATACTTGCTCCCATCGCAACAGCTTCATCAGGGTTTACAGAACGACTTGGTTCTTTTCCTAAAGCTTTACGTACTGCTTCTTGTACAGCTGGAATACGTGTAGATCCACCAACCAATAATACTTGATCGATATCAGAAGCACTTAATTTAGCATCACGCAATGCGTTTTCAATAGGAATTAAAGTACGTTCTACTAAGTTACGAGTCATATCATCGAATTTAGCACGAGTCAATGTTGCTTCAAAGTGCAATGGACCAGCAGGACCTGCAGAAATAAATGGTAAGCTGATTTGTGTTTGCATAACACCACTTAAATCTTTTTTCGCTTTTTCAGCAGCTTCTTTTAAACGTTGCATAGCCATTGGATCCGCAGTTAAGTTGATACCATTGTCTTTCTTAAATAAGTCAACCATCCAGTCAACTAATACGTTATCAAAGTCATCCCCACCTAAGTGAGTGTCACCATTTGTAGATAATACTTCAAATGTACCATCTGCTAGATCCAAGATACTAACATCAAATGTTCCTCCACCTAAGTCATAAATCAATACTTTTTGTTCTTTATCCGTTTTATCGATACCATAAGCCAAAGCAGCAGCTGTTGGTTCATTGATGATACGTTCTACTTCTAATCCAGCAATTTTACCAGCATCTTTTGTTGCTTGACGTTGTGCATCATTGAAATATGCAGGCACGGTAATAACCGCTTTTGTCACTGGTTCTCCTAAATAATCTTCTGCATATGATTTCAAGTATTGAAGGATCATCGCAGATACTTCTTGAGGTGTATACTCTTTTCCTTCTGCTTCTACTTTTTCACTAGTTCCCATCAAACGTTTTACAGAACTAATTGTATTTTTGTTTGTAACTGCTTGACGTTTTGCGGCATCTCCAACGATACGTTCTCCATTTTTGAATGCGACAACACTTGGTGTTGTTCTGTTTCCTTCTGGGTTAGGGATTACTTTAGAATCTTTCCCTTCCATTACCGCAACACAACTATTTGTAGTTCCTAAGTCAATACCAATAATTTTTGCCATAGTTTATTCCTCCTCTATTCGCTAACCTTCACTAAGGCTGGTCGTAAAATACGATCTTTTAACATATATCCCTTTTGCATTACTTCGATGACCATACCTGATTCAACGCCTTCTTTTGGTTCTTGTAGTAAGGCTTGCATCGTATTGTGATCAAATGGTTGATTGAATGCTTCTACTTCTTTGACGCCTTCATTTTCTAAGACCATCGTCAATTGTTTATAGATCATTTCAAACCCTTTTACATAATTGAGCAATGCTTCATCTTCACTTTGTACTTTTAAAGCCAATTCCATAGAATCTAAAATTGGCAACAATTCTAAAGCTGCTTGTTGGAAACGATATTTCTTTGCCATATCTGCTTCTTTATTCAAACGCTTTTTCATGTTTTCTGTATCCGCATAAGCACGAGCCACATCATTTTTTGCTTCTTCTAAAGCTTTTTTCAGTGATTCCACTTCTGTTTCGATTTCCGTTGTTTCATCTACAACTTCTTCTTGTGTTTCTTGAACTTCTTCATTTACTTCTTGTTCTTCTTGAAGAATTTCTTCTGTTTCTTTACTCATCGCCATCTCCTCCTCCATCATTTGTAAAGACATCTTCGATGACGTCTGACATACAATCCATCAACGCTACGATTTTTGAGTACTGCATTCGATTTGGTCCTACGACCATCAATTGTCCTTCTTCATCGTTGTTGTACTTAAACTTAGACGTCACGACTGAACAATCACCAATTTGTAATAGTTCATTTCGTTCATTGATTTGAATCGCAACATTGCCTTCTTGATCCGTCCATTGATGAAATAAATCACCATCTTCTAGGATCCGCATCAATCGCTTTAATTTATTCACATCGCTAAATTCAGGTTGATATAACATATTACTACGACCAGAAACTGCCACTTTCTCACTGGCAAATCTCATAAATGCCGTAACAAATGCTTCAAATAAAACTTCGTGACGGACTAATTTAGCAGCCATCATCGGTTCAATTTCTTTCATTTTATCAACCACATCGCAAATCGGCGTACCGACCAATTGATCATTTAATAGGTCACAACAATTTCGAATATCTTCTACAGATACATCTTGCCGGAATTGAAAGACCTTGTTTTCAGTGTGTCCTTGATTTGTGACAATGACTGCAACTGCACTTTGTTGATTGATTGGGATCAATTGCACATTTTGTAGTCTTTGATGACTCGAATCCGGACCTAATACAATACTCGTCAAATTGGTCATGTGACTTAAGATATCACAGCTTTTTTGAACCACTTCTTCTAACGAATAATGCCTTTGCGAAAAAACTTCCTGTAAGGAATTCTTTGTAGAAGTATCAAGATCAGCATCCATCAAATTTTCTACATAATAACGATATCCTTTTTGACTCGGAACACGACCACTAGAAGTGTGCGTCTTTTCTAACAAACCTGCTTTTTCCAAAACCATCATCTCATTACGAATCGTTGCGGATGATACCGGAAAATCCAAAATCTGCATCAAAGTCTTTGATCCAATGGGTTCTGCACAACGGGTAAATTCATCAACTATTGTTTTAAATATGACTTTTTGTCGTTGAGTCAGTTCCATAGCAATCTCCCTTCTAGCACTCTTATTCTGTGTCTGCTAATAGTATAGCATACTATTTAGCACTGTCAAGAAATTAGTGCTAAAAGATTCAACTTTTCAAATTCCCTTTTCCTCGCTACAATACAAGAAGAAATGAGGTTCTTATGAAACAAATCGAATGGATCAATACAAATACAATTTATGGTGCTGTCACCTTAAAAGATAACGAAGCTCCCGAAGCCAACAACATGGCCTTACATGTTTGTCAAAACCCAGAAAATGTCATGATCAATAGAAATAATCTTTCTGAATTTTTACAGTTGCCTTTAGAAAATTGGGTACTCCCTTGGCAAAAACATACCGATCAATTTACATGTGCTCGCCTAGAAAATCGTGGCCAAGGCGCATTTGACAAAAATACCAGTATCATGGATGTCGATGCGATTTATACAACAGAACACAATCTATTAATTGGTGTCTTTACAGCAGATTGCGTTGGTATGTTGGTCATCGATGAAACAACCCCTTTTATCGGTGCTATTCATTCTGGTTGGAAAGGAACAACACAAGCCATCACCACAAAATGTATACAAGCTTGGATTCAACAAGGCTTGATTCACCCTGAACATACTACTGTATTTTTCAGTCCTAGCATTTTATTTGATTCTTTAGAAGTAGGACTCGAAGTGGTTGAACAAATTCAAAAGCTTCCTTTTGACACTTCTCCTTATATTCGTTATACATCCAATAATAAAGCATACATTGATAATCAAGGATTAAATTTTAAAATGTTAACCAATGAAGGAATTCTACCCGATCATTGTCATTTGAGTTCTTTGGATACAAAAAAAGAAATCCAAGATTGTTTCAGTTATCGAAATGATAAAAAAACAGGAGAACATTTTACCTATGGTTTCATAAAAAAATCCTAGGAATATTCCTGGATAATCAAACTTTAACGGGCTCTGCTTAACCGGGGTCTATATTTTTCTTTCCA
>Kit_p2__coassemble_1103_pt1 | contig 19935 bp, 15 predicted proteins | sample Kit_p2__metabat2_low_PE_059 | metagenome-assembled genome bin Kit_p2 | reverse complement strand
CTTTTTTCTACTATTACAGAAAAGCGAATTTACACAAAATATTTTACGCTATCAATAGAAAGGCTAACATTAAGAAAAACTAACACATTAAATGTGGTAATTATTTTATGAATGGTCCGTTTTTTTCCACATTAAAACGAACCATTATTTTATTCTATTTGATATATTCTATGTTATTTTTTTAATGTAAGGTGATGAGGTGCAAAATGAAAGAAGCGAAGAAAAAATACTATAACACAGAAATATTAAATTGTTTGGTAGATGGAGACGTTGTTTCAACACAGAAAATCGCCTTAACAATTGGGATCTCAGAAAAGTCTGTACGCAATAAGATCTATGATATTAATGAGTATCTAAAAGAAAATGATATGGGAATCATTCAGAAAAAGCCACGTGTTGGAATGTGGTTAGAATGTGATGAAGATCAAAGACAAAGACTTCAATCCATTTTAATGAATCGAAATACAGTTTCTTTAAAAGATGATGACAAAGAACGTATATCAGAAGTTTTAAAGATATTCTTTAAGTTACGACCTTATGAAACAGTAACGACACAAAAACTAACAGAAGAATTATTTTTAAGTGCACCGACTGTATTAAAAGTAATTCGTGAATGTGAAAAATGGCTTGAACCATATAAGATTCAAATCATTAATGAAAAGAATCGGGGATATCGATTAGAATGTAGAGAAAATGAATTCCGTGTTGGATTTAAGGATTTCATCATGGAGGATTTCAATATTGATAAGATTAAATCAAATATTGAGTATTTTTTCTATAATATCGATACCAAATTAATTCAAAAATCAATTATCGAAACAGAAAATGAATGGAACTATCGATTTACAGATGAATCATTTTATGAAATCTTTATTTATTGTTGCATAGCGTATCAAAGAAAAGAAATTCAATCACCAATCGTAAATGATAATGGAGAAATTCAGATTCTTCAAAAGTATAATGAATATCCATTTACAGTAGCGATCTTTAAAAAACTACAAGATAAATTTCATATTATGTTTTCTAATGAGGAAGTATTATTCTTAGCAATCCAAATGATGTGTTCAAAATTTATTGGTATTTCAGCGGTCGATGAAACAGTAGAGCAAGTTAAAAAATATGATAATCGCTTAATTGAATTTGTTGATTTATCACTTCATGTGATTGGAAATATATTAGATGTCGATTTATCTAAAGATGAAAAATTAAAAGAGAGCTTGATTATTCATTTGCGACCTACAATCTTTAGAATTCGTCATGGATTATCACAAACCAATTCTTTAATTCATTTTATTAAGACAGAATACAAAAATGTATTCAGAGCTACAATGTCAATCAGTATTATGTTTGAAGAATATTATGGTATGCAGCTAACAGAAGATGAAGTTGGTTATATCGTTCTATATGTGCAATCAGCTCTAGAGAGAATGTCACATCAATATCAAGTATTATTGATTGTTGACTCATCAAGAGGTCATGCCCAATTGTTATCTGAACGAATAAAAAAAGTGATTCCTGAAATATCTAAGATTAGTATTTTAAGTACACATGATTTCAAATTATATGGAGATAAAAGAGCAGATGTCATTGTGGCAACTCGAGAATTAGATAGTAAGGACCCACGAATCATTGTGATTCCAAATTTATTAAGTGATGTGGGAATCATATCTTTACGAGAAAAAATTGAGCAAATTTCAAGGAACCAAAATTTAGATTCAACATCTTTTTCCCCAGAGTGTTATCCATTATTAGATCCAGATTTGATTTTTGTACATCAAGATTTTAAATCAAGAAAAGAATTACTAAAATTTATGTCTGAAACGATGGCTAAAAGAGGGTATGTTACAAGTAACTTCTTTAACACAGTCATGGAACGTGAACAGGCAACTACGACGGCAATTGGAAATATGATTAGTATTACACATGGGGCACAAAGTGAAGTCATTGAATCAAAGGTTTCGATTGCGATCTTAGATCATCCTATCGCATGGAATGATGATGAAGTCGATGTGGTCTTCCTGTTAGGGTTTAAAATGATCACACCAGAGGAAATTAGAAGAATTCAATGTTTCTATAAACAATATATTTCCATCATTGAAAGGGAAGAAAATATTAAGAAGATAAAAACATTAAATTCAAATATAGACTTATACAAATTTTTAATTCAATAGGGAGGACATAACGATGGAACTAAAAGATGTATTAGACGAGCGAATTATTGACTTAAAATATGGATGTTGAAAACAAAGATGAAGCCATTCGCCATTTAGCTGGAAAATTAAAAGAAGCAGAATATATTGGCGATGTAGATGAATTTGTGAAAGATATTTATTTAAGAGAATCTGAAGGTGTAACAGGAATTGGAAACTTTGTTGCGATTCCACATGGAAAAAGTGATTCTGTAACCCAAGTTGGAATTGCGATTGGAAAGATCAATCATGAAATTGAATGGGAAACATTGGATGATCAAGGTGTTAAATTAATTTTCTTGTTTGCGGTAAGCAATGATCATGAATATGCACGCAATCATATGAAATTATTAGCACAGATTGCGGGAAAACTTGGAGATGATGAAAATATCGAAAAGTTATTGAACGCGAAAACAGTTCAAGAATTAAAAGATGTGTTCTGTTAATACATATAGATAGAAGCCAGGAAAGTTCTGGCTTTTTTTATATTATAAAGAATCATTATGAAAAGAGTGAATTATAAGAGTCTAGTACCGACGTTTTAGCGTATGCATTTGAGTCTTTTTAGAATCGTTTTTATTCTTCTTATTATATGATCTTTAAAAAATGACTAAAACGAAAAGTTCGTATTATTTTTAATTTTTACCGGATTTGAATGCGGAAAAAATGAATTAGATAAATAAAAAGTTCCTTATTAAAGTGTCAATTTTTTTTAAAAAAAAGAAGAAATTACCGTATTAAAAAGCCCTATTTACACGTAGAAGAAAGCGTTTTCTGTTGTATTATTTAGACAGTTAAAGAGACGAAAAAACAGCTCATCGAAAGGAGTCGATATTTTATGAAAATTGTTGCTGTTGCTGCATGTACGTCAGGGATTGCTCATACGTATATCGCAAAGGAAAAATTAATTCGTGCTGCTCAAAGCTTAGGACATGAAATCCATGTTGAAACACAAGGAACGATTGGAACTGAGAATGAATTGACAGCGGAACAAATCAAAGAAGCGGATGTTGTTATTTTGGCAGTGGATATCCAAATCACTGGTACAGAACGTTTCAAAGACAAGAAAGTTGTTAAAGTTGGAACGAGTCTAGTGACAAAAGCACCAAAACAATTAATTGAAAAAATTGAATCAGAATTAAAAAAACAATAAAAAATTATAGGAGAGATTAAAAATGAAAAAAGTAGTTGCAGAGGTTAAAAAACATCTACTAACGGCAATATCTTACATGCTTCCATTGATTGTAGCATCTGGGTTATTGATTGCAGTTGGTAACTTAATGGGAGGGCAAGTTGTTACAAATCTTGCTGAAATGACAATCCCTAGTGCATTCACTTCATTAGGTGTTCTAGGAATGGGATTGTTACCTTCTTTCATCGCTGGTTATATCGCATATTCTATTGCTGACCGTCCAGGAATTGCACCAGGGTTCTTAATGGGTCAAATTGCTTCTTTCTTAGGAGCTGGATTCTTAGGTGGAATGATCGGTGGTTTCGTTGCTGGTTATATCGCTAAATTTATTCGTGATCACTTGAAAGTGCCTAAATGGGCTGAAGCTTTAGTACCAATGATGATCATTCCTACATTAACAGCTATGATCGGTGGATTATTAATGTACTTTGTAATTGGTGGACCTATCACAGCAATGACAAATGGATTAACAAATTTCATTACTGGATTGGATCAATCACAAAAATCTCTATATGGATTCATCATCGGATTCATTGGATGTATCGACTATGGTGGAGCTATTAGTAAAGTTCCTAACTTAATTTGTGATGGTTTATTGTTAGATGGAATCACAGAACCAGAAGCTATTAAAGTATTAGCAGCAATGGTACCTCCTATTGGTGTTACATTTGGATGGTTATTATCAAAAGTGTTGAAAAAGAGAATCTTCACAAATCAAGAAGAAGAAGCAATCAAAATTGCCTTCCCAATGGGATTATGTATGATCAGTGAAGGTGTTATTCCTATCGCTATGAATGACTTACTTCGTACAGTTGTATCAACATCTATTGGTTGTGGTGTATGTGGTGCAATCAGTTTCACATTCGGTGTAGGATCAAAAGTTCCATCTGGTGGTGTCTTCGTTATCCCAGCTATGTCAAATCCAATGATAGCTGTTGTTGCTCTACTTGCTGGAAGTTTAGTCACAGCTATCTTACTTGTTGTCTTGAAGAAACGTTTAACAACTGAAGAAGCTGAAGGTTTCCAAGAAGAAGTGGAAGAAGAAGTAGACTTATCAGGAATTTCATTTGAATAAAAATTGGAAGGAAATTGAATATGTACGTTTCAATGAAAGGAATGTTAAAGCGAGCAAATGAAGGTAATTATGCCGTCATGGCGATTAATTGCTTTAATATTGAAACAACTCGAGCTTGTATCGAAGCAGCTCAGAGTTTAAGAGCCCCTATCATTATTAATATCGTTCAAGAACATATGGTCAATCACTGTGATAGTGAGTTAATTGCACCAATCGTAAAGATGTTAGCGCAAAGAGCCAGCGTAGAAGTTGCATTAAACTTTGATCACGGACAAGAAGTACCATTATTGAAAAAAGCATTACACGATGGATATTCTAGTGTCATGGTCGATGCTTCTCGCTTCGATCTTGAAGGGAATATCAAAATGACCCGTGAAATTGTAGAATTTGCTCAAGCATTCGATGCCTCCGTTGAAGGAGAAATCGGATGCATGGGCGCTTGTGAAGGCAAGGAATTCACAAGTGATCAAATGAAAACGGATCCTCAACAAGCCAAACGCTTTGCCAAGGAAACAGGTGTTGATGCCCTTGCGGTCTCCTATGGATCGAGTCATGGAAATTATCCAGAAGGGTATGTCCCTGAATTTGATTTCAAACGATTACAAGAAATCAAAGAAGCAACTAAGATGCCTCTTGTTCTTCATGGAGGATCAGGTTCTGGGGATGAAAATATTAAGAATTCGGTAAAATATGGGATCAATAAGATCAATGTTGGTTGTGATTTTATGAATGCGAATACCGAAGCCATCAAAAAACATTTAGAAAAAGATCCAGATATTAATTTCTGGGTCATGATGAACCAAGTAGAAAAAGAGAGTCAGGAAATTATTAAACATTATATTCAATTATCTGGCTCAGTAGGAAAATCTTTATAAATTCATAAAGGAGGAAATATATTATGTTAATGAACATGAAAGATTTATTATCTGTTGCCCAAAAGAACCACTTTGCTGTACCAGCATTTAATATTGGTTCTGATCAATTATTAAAAGCAGTCATGAAAACAGTAAAAGAGTTAAAATCTCCAGTTATTCTTGAAATGAGTCCAGATGAATTTGATTTCGTTGGAAATGCACAAATTCAAGCAATGATTTATGAAGCAACACATACAGATATTCCAGTATGTATTCACTTAGATCATGGAGATAAATATGAAACAGTTGTTCGTGCAATCCAAGCGGGTATGACATCTGTTATGATTGATGCATCTACTCTTCCATACGAAGAAAATGTTGCGATTACTAAAAAAGTTGTGGAAACAGCGCATATTGCGAATGTATCAGTAGAATCTGAATTAGGTACGATCGGTACAACAGGAAATTCAATTGAAGGTGGTACAGAAGGTGTTATCTACACAGTACCAGCAGAAGCAAAACAATTTATTGAAGATACAGGAATCGATACATTTGCATGTGCAATCGGTACAGCACATGGTATTTATCCAAAAGATATGAAACCAGAATTACGTATTGATATCTTAAAAGACATCACAAAAGAAGTTGATGTACCATTAGTATTGCACGGTGGTTCATCTAATAAAGATGAAGAAATCGCAGAAGCTGTAAAAAATGGTATCTGTAAGATTAATATTTCTAGTGATATCAAAGTTGCTTTCTATGAACAAGCTCGTAAAACATTAGCTGAAAACCCAGACTTCAGAGAACCTCTACACATTTATCCAGCAGCTATGGAAGCCTGTGGAAAAGTTTGTGCTGAAAAGATTCGCTTATTTAACTCACAAGATAAAGCAAAATTGTATTACTAATCGATAAAGGGAAACACAAGTTTCCTTTTTTTAAAGGAGATAAAACATGAAATACGCAATCGCAATTGATATTGGGGGCACAAATACAAGAGTGGCCCTAGTGGATGAAACTTATAAAATAGAAGAAAGAGTACAATTTCAAACAAATGCCAATAATCCTGATGAAACATTAGGAAAAATTCAACAAGCCATTAAAGGTTTCGATAGACCAATTGAAGGGGTGGGCATGTCATGTCCTGGTCCTTTAGATTTGTTAGAGGGAAAGATATTAACAACACCAAATTTACATGGAAAATGGCAAAATTATTGTGTTTCTAAGGAATTAGAAAAATTAATCAATAAACCAGTATACTTAGAAAATGATGCCAATTTAGCAGCTTTGGCCGAAGCGATAATCGGAGAAGGAAAAGAACACTCCGTTGTTCAATATTTGACAGTATCAACTGGATTAGGCGCAGGTCTTGTCATCGATAAAAAAATCTATCAAGGATCTCATGGATTTGCCAATGAAGTTGCTAATATATGTATGATCCAAGATGGACCAAGCCATGGAAGTATTCTTCCTGGTGGAATAGAAGCAATTTCTAGCGGAACAGCCATTGAACAAAGAGCAATGAAAAAAGGCCTTGAAGTAAATCATGCTGGGGAAGTAAATGATTTGGCCATTCAAGGCAATGAAGATGCGAAACAAATTATGGATGATGCCAAATTATATTTAGCGAATTTTATAGCGGGAATTCAAGCGTTTATAGATCCAGAAATTATAATTTTAGGTGGCTCAGTAGCTTTAAAAATTGATGGATTTGTCAAAGAAGTTGAATCTTTGGTGAAAGAAAAAGTATATGATATTGTAAAGCCATTTGTTAAAGTACGAAAATCGACATTAAATGAAGATAGTGGGCTACTTGGTGCGGCCTGCCTAGTTTTTGAACAAGTACAATAAACAATTAAATACCCTTTTAACAATCACTGATGAATGATCAATTATCTGACCATTGGTAGAATGTGATTTGGAATCAATTGGTATATTAAAAGAAACAGAATTGTCTGTTTCTTTTTTAGTATATCCACTTTTCAAAATCCTTTTGAGATAAAGGAGGACTAAGCCAATATCCTTGCCCTTCAATACATCCCATATCACGTAGGATTTCCATCTGTTCTTGGGTTTCGATTCCTTCACATACTAGATGATAACCCATTTTTTGAACCATTTGGATGAGTTGTTTTAAAAAGTTGATTCCACGATCCATGGATTCGCAATATTGAACAAATCGATGATCTAACTTGATGATATTGACAGGGATATCCAACAACATGCTTAAAACAGAATGGCCTGCTCCAAAATCGTCAATTGCGGTTTTAAAATGTTTTTCTTGGAAATGTTCAAACATTTTCTTTAATTGTTCGTATTCTTCTTTTAAAATATCGGCAGTTTCTGTTAATTCAATTTCAATCAAAGAAGCATCGACATGATATTTTTTTAAGATGGAATCAAAATGCTCGACTAGTGTAGAATTGATCGCATGTAAACTTGAAACATTGACAGAAATGGGAATCAATTTATTTCCTTTTTTGATATTTTCGGCTTGAAAACGAACGACATTTTCAAATACATACATATCAAGTTCCATGATCCGTCCATTTCGTTCATAAAGAGGGATAAAAGTATCAGGATAGAGAATCGATCCATCTGGTCTTTCCCAACGTACAAGGGCTTCTGCAGCTACAATCGAACGATCAAGTAAAGAACAACGAGGCTGATAATAGACTTTAAATTCATGATTGACCAAAGCACTGGTCATATTATGGATAATATCATTTTCTTGTTTTCTTCTAAATTCTAGTGTTTCATCATACAACATCACACTTGATGATGCATCTTGTTTGGTTTGATAGCGAGCATAGTTGGCCGCATCAATGGCAGCAGAGGCGCTCACATCTCCTTCTTGGATTGGATAGATTCCAGAATGAATTTGTAAGGATAAACCTGGGTATTTTTCTTCTTGGCTTTGAATAAATAAATTGTTTTGTTCTTGAACAAATTGGACAAGATCTTCAATTTTTTCATAGGGAGAAAAAGTAATAAATTGATCGGCGATGACACGAGTAAAGAAGGTATGAGATTCATTTTCTAAGATAGGAATAATAAAATGACTGAAGTCTTTTAATAAATGATCCCCTGCTTGATACCCATATCGCTGATTAAAATATTTAAAATTATCAAAATCAGTATAGATCATCGCATGATTTTTTCCATCTCCAGATAAGATCAATCGTTCTGTTTCTTCTTTAAAGTGTGTAAATGACAATAAACCTGTCAATGGATCATATTCAGGAGAACTATGGATTCCCCCAAAACGTGAATTTAGTGCTTGGCTTTTTGCCAAGTGGGCGGAAATAACTTTGGTGATCTCGCTTAATTGAAAACGATCTTGTTTGGTCCAATAACGTTTTTGATCACAGACGACATAAGAAATAGCGCCGACATATTTTCCTTCGCAATACATAGCGGTACAAAGAATGGTTTTGGCATTGCCTTGCATTAATAAGGCTTGTCCGCTTTCGGTAAACATATGCATGTTATCATATTGTAGGACGGTACTTCCCATTTCATCATAGCTTTTGAATAATGTTAAAAAGTCTTCTTCTTCAAAAGGAGATTCCACTTCTAAAGATGCAGGGATATTTTCCGATGTCCATTGATATGATTGTTTGATGACTTTGTTTTTGACATCTGCAGAAATGACCGTGATTCGATCTAGGGCAAAACGAATGCCGATAACTTCTAATAATGTAGTCATGGCGCTTGAAAAACTATTCATTTTTTCAAAAAGTTCAAAGGCAGTGGATAAGACATCATTTCTTAAATATCGTTCATCAATGGTATTTTTTAATGTTTGAGGGACTTTTCTAGAAACACTTTCGAATCGTTGCAAAGAATCGCAAAATTCATAGCGATCTTTTCCGTTCTCTTTGGCTTTATATAAAGCCAAATCCGCATTTTGAAACAATTGTTCATAGGTATATCCCGTAGTATTTTCAGGTAAAAAACAGATGCCGATACTACAAGTTAATCGATAATCTTTACGAGAAAATTGACATTCATGAATGGCTTCTAATAATTGACTTGCTTTTTTGGCTAAGATCCGATTGGAAATGTTTTTGACAAATACGACAAATTCATCTCCACCGATTCGACATAAAATATCTTTTTTATCAAAGACGAGTTTTAATAAATCTGCCAAACAACATAAAACTTCATCGCCAAAGAGATGACCATAGAAATCATTAACGCTTTTAAAAGAATCAATATCAAGGATAATAAAACCACATGAGGTCAAAGGATCTTTATGGTCTAAATAATCCTTGATGATTTCTTGACCAAAGTAATGATTATAAAGATGGGTCAATTGATCCCGCTTGACTTGTTCTTCTAAGAGCTTTTCTCGTTGTTTTTGTTCTTGTACGACACTCAATGTGCCTAATACGGTAGGGTGTTTACAATCTTGACATAATTCTCCATCCAATGTGATATAGGTCAAAATATCATGATGATAGACTTGGATAGTGACAGGCCCTCGTAAATGGCTTAAACAAAATTCTTTGACTTTCCAACGATCTTCAGTATGAATTGTTGAGTTGGTTTCTAATGTATCTAAAAAATGAGGAAAAGATTGGAGGGTTGACAATTGAATTGTAAAACAATCGGATTGCTTGTCGTATTCAAAAAGATAGACTTTATGATTGGCTAAACGCCTAAGAATACAATTGGATTTTAAAGGGTCCATAAAAGGTGTGATGGTCATATTGGCATTCCTCCTTATTTTCGCAAACAAGCAGTTCTTTTTTTATAGTATATAGTAAAAGAAAAAGGAGATTCAATAAAAAGAAAGGCACATGAGGGCGATCATTTTATGAATTTTAGTTTTTGGTTATATTTGGGTTACTATAGGTCATAATGATCATTTTTTTACTTGAGAAAACAAAAAAAGACTGTCGACAAGAGTCAACAGTCTGAGTCATCGAATTAACGATTTAAGATTAATTTAGTTAATTCAACTGGATCAACGATAGAACCGTCTTTGTATACACGCATGTTACCAGAAGCGATTTCATCGATTAAGATAACTTCATCATTGTTGTAACCAAATTCGAATTTGATATCGTATAGATCTAAACCAATTGATTTTAAATCATCTGCAACGATTTGCGTAATTTTTAAAGTTTGTTCTTTCATGCTTTCGAACATGTCTTGAGACATGATATTTAAAGCAGCCAAACCTTCGCTAGTTACTAGTGGATCTCCTTTTTCGTCATTTTTGAAAGTACATTCCACATATCCACCTTCTAAAGGTGTTCCATCTACAATATATTCTCCATAACGACGGATAAAGCTTCCTGTCGCAACTAAACGACAGATAACTTCTAGACCATGCCCAAATACTGTAGCTGGTAAAACTTCCATAGTGGCATTTTCTACATCAGCGCTTACGTAATGTGTTTTGATTCCTGCTTGTTTTAGAAGTTCAAAATAATGAACAGAAGTTTCTAAGTTAGCTTTTCCAATTCCTTCAATTGTTAGACCAACAGCATTTTCTCCTGGATCAAACACGCCATCTTTTCCAGTGCAATCATCTTTGAATTTCAATAATACATTGCCATTTTCAAGACTATAAACGTCTTTTGTTTTTCCTTCGTAAATTTTTTTCATTGTGTTATCCTTTCTGGTAAAACTTACCCTTTTTTTACTTTAGTTCAATATGTTTAAAAATGCTATAGAAAAATTCATTTTTTTTAAAAAAATTAGAAATTATGACCATTCCTATGTATAATTTTCCAGGATGCCTATAAAAGGAGGGTATAAAAGATGTTTCAATTCTCAAAAGAATCTCTAAAAAATCAATTGGAAGAAATAAAAGAAGAGATTCGTAAAATTTCTAAAACGATGCAAATGGAACGATTAGAATGGAGAACGTACGCCTCAAAGATCGAAAAAGCAGAGGTATGTGAAAAAGATCGATATCTTGAAAAACAAGCTCGATTAGAGAAATCGATTCATGAACATGAGGAAGAGAAAACTCGTTTACAAAAAGAGTATGATCAGGGATATGATCAAATGTTAAAAGATCTTCAAGAAGAATATCAAAACTATGTCAAACAAGAAATGGATGACGATGTATTTGTGGCTTCTTGGCAAGATTATCAAGATGGCGTTGCGCTAATGGATGCTTATGCGCAGTCTACAAAAGCATTTTTAAAAATCGAACATCAATTTGTAAAGGGAACCAATTCTATTTCTTTATATATCACTCATCAAATACCTGATGTATATGTACATCCTTCTAAGATTTCTTTAAGTACATTAAAAGCGTATAAGGAACATGAGATTGAAACGATAGATGTAGATAGTTTGACGATTCTACAAAAACAGATACAAGACCATCTTTGTGAAGGGATTTCTTGTTTTACCTATCCAATCCAAATTCAAGGTCAACTTTGGATGGATCGCTTACAATCCGATCAAGCTTGGGTATGTGGAAAAACAAGTGATGCTTCTATTTATGGGCATGTCAGAGAATTTATGATCGTAGGAATTTGTGTAGAAGAAAGAAAGGGTTAATGAAGTATGATTGAATTTTTTAGAAAGAACATAGAACCTATCAAAAAATTACGATGGGTTGAGATCATTATTATGGTCGCATTGATCTGTAGTTCACTATGGGCTACATATTTAGGAATGTCAAAAGTAAATGGAAATGTAGGACAATTGACATATCAAACAACAGTCGAAATGCAACGTGTATGGGATAAAGAAGATTATAGTGAAGATAATACCATCTGTGATGTTTATTATGAAAATGGCGATAAAGAGATGGTCATATCCTATCCATATGAAACATATGTAGATTTAAAACAAGATTCGATCACTGCGTATGAATTTCAAGCAGAAGATGGAACGAATCTATATTTTGATCATAAAGATGTGAGTCAAAAACAAGCGCAAAAAGAATATCGACAAAATATGGCCAATGAAACCATGTCTGTATTCAACTATGCGATGGCAAGTTTTATCCTTGCGATTTCTTTTTTGATCATGATGTTGTTTTCAAAACAATTTACGACATATGAAAAAATATGGTTCTTGTCCATTATGGCCTTGGCAACGATTTTCTCAGTGGCTTTTCCTGAAGAAAGCGCCAATGGTGTTAATGGGATCATTATCATGTTCTTGTATCTAGCAGATACATTCTTAAATATCTTATGTGAATTATTGATTTCCAAACAATCAAGATATAATTTCTTGGTGTCTGTCTTGGTAGAGATTGTCGAGATTATCTCTTGTATCGTATTGATGTATCGCTTTGCGACATTGGCAACGACATTATTCTTCTGGTTACCGATTGATATCTTAAGTTATATTAACTGGACAAAACATAAAGATGATGCCGAAGATGAATTGACAGTTGTTCGTCGTTTAAAAGGATATCAAGAAGTTTTAGTGATTATTGGGATTATCATTTGGACAATCGTTGTCGGATATTTTATCAGTGGATTGGATATTGCGACCGATTTCTACAATAATAAATCATTAGAAACAGCAATTATTTATATCGATGCTTGTGCTTCTGCAGTAGGAATTGCCAATGGATTATTCATATTCTTCCGATTTAGAGAACAATGGATTGCTTGGTATATTTGTGCAGCTCTAGAAGCCATCATTAACTTTGTTTCTGGACAATATGTATTATTAATCTTGAAGATTGGCTATTTTACCAATACGACATATGGTTACATTAAATGGAGCCAATATATTAAAACCCATAAAGAGGAAGAAAAGTTATCGATTCTTTGATAACAGTTGAGCTTATTTTATAAAATTGATACAATAAAAAAAGAAAAAATAAGGAGTGAATAAAGTATGGCAATTTCAGCAGGTGATTTTAAAACAGGTTTGACATTGATCGTTGATGGAGACCCATGCCAAGTTTTAGATTTTCAACACGTAAAACCAGGTAAAGGGGCTGCGATTTTAAAAACAAAAATGCGTAACTTAAAAACAGGTTCTATTCAAGAAAAGAACTTTAACGCATCTACAAAATTTGACGCTGCTAATATTTCTAAAAAAGCAGCACAATTCTCTTATGAAGCAGATTCTGTATATTATTTTATGGATATGGAAACATATGATACTTATGAATTATCAGAAGACCAAGTTGGCTTCAATAAGTATTTCATCGTAGAAGGTGCAGAAGTACAATTGATGTTCTTTGAAGGAACTTTATTATCTGTATCAGTTCCAGAAAAAGTAGAATTGATTATTGAAAAAACAGACCCAGCTATTAAAGGGGCACCATCAAATCAAACAAAAGACGCAACAACAGAAACAGGTCTAACATTGCGTGTTCCACAATTTATTGATCAAGGAGAAAAAATTGTTGTTTTCTCTACAGATGGAAAATATGCAGGAAGAGCTTAATTAAGCTCTTTTTTTAACTATGAATAAAGTAGTGTGTATAACAGGGGCTGCCAAAGGAATTGGTAAGGCGATTGCCTTAGAGTTGGCAAAACATCAATATGATATTGTGATAAACTATCGCTCTTCAAAACAAGAAGCATTGTCTCTTCAAAAACACATTGAAGAAACATATCATGTACGTTGTATGGCGATTCAAGCCGATGTTTCAAAAGAAGACCAAGTGGATCAGATGATTCAAACCATTGAAGATCAATGGGGTGGAGTGGATATCTTAATCAACAATGCCGGTATTGATCTATCCAATTTATTTCATTTAAAAACAGCGGATGAATTTCGACAAACCATGGATGTAAATGTGGTTGGGGCTTTTAATTGTAGCAAGCGTGTGTATCCACATATGCTACATCAAGAATATGGTCGCATCATCAATATTTCTTCGACTAATGGGATTAATACATATTATCCCATGTGTTTGGATTATGATGCTTCAAAAGCAGCGTTGATTTCTTTAACGCACAATTTAGCTTTTGAATTTGGTCCTTATATTCATGTTAATGCGATAGCGCCTGGATTTATCGGAACAGACAATGAATTGGATGGATATGATGAAGAATTTTTAGAATCAGAAGTGGATAAGATTATGGTCAAAAGATATGGGAAACCAGAAGAAGTGGCATATTTGGTTCGCTTTTTGATCAGTGAGGAAGCAGATTTTATCAATAATACAATTATTCGTATTGATGGTGGACAAATCGGAAGTTGTTAATAAAGAAAAATGGTTTTGTACAAGATGATACAAAACCATTTTTTTCTTATTCTTTGTCTAAGTTGGATAGTGCAAGTAAGATGGAAAGCTTTCCATATTCAAAAGTTAATCCACCTTGCATATATAAAGTATATGGTTCAACAACCGGTGCATCTGCACTTAATTCAATCGTACTTCCTTGTGTAAAGCTTCCAGCGGCCATAACTTCATCAAATGGATATCCAGGCATTGGTGCTGGTAAGACGTGTACAAATGAATCAATAGGACTTGTTTGTTGGATTCCTTGTGTAAAAGCAACTAATTTATCTTTAGAACCCAATTCCAATGTTTGAATGATATCTGTACGTTTTTCATCATAACGAGGAGATACATTTTTATATCCTAATTTTTCAAGCATATAGGCACTGAAGACAGCGGTTTTTAAAGCGTTTTTTACCGCATTTGGAGACATGAACAATCCTTTAAAGAACGCATTATTTAAGTTAAAGTTAGCACCTAAGCTTTTTCCAATACCAGGAGAAGTTAAACGTTCTGCGACCATTTGAATTAAATCTGCATTTCCGGCAACATATCCACCTGTAGGCGCAATACCTCCACCAAGATTTTTCATCAATGATCCTACGACTACATCAGCGCCGACATGTCCGGGTTCATTTTTTTCGACAAGTTCACCATAACAGTTATCTACCATGATGATGACATCTGTATTTACAGAACGAATTTTTTTGATGATACGTTCAATTTTATCCATTGTTAATGAAAGACGATGAGAATACCCTCTTGATCTTTGGATTTCAACAAGCTTTACATCTTGTTTTTGAAGTCGATTCATGATGGCTTCATCATCAAAATCATCATTAATCAATTCAATTTGTTCATATTTCACACCATGTGCTTTTAATGATTGACTTGATTGACCGATGATCCCAATCATCTCTTGTAGAGAATCATAAGGTGCTCCTGTAATAGAGATCATTGTATCACCATGTTTTAATAAAGCTGATAATGTTAAATATAGTGCATTGGTTCCACTCATGATCTGAGGGCGAACTAAGCTATCTTCACAACCTAAGACAGTAGCAAAGATTTTTTCTAATTTATCTCTTCCTTCATCATAGTTTCCATATCCATTGATATCGCTGAAATCAGAATACGATACACGATTCTCGATAAAAGCGGATAAGATTCGATTGGAATTGTATAAACAAGTATCATCGATATCTTTATAAATATCTTTTAGGGCGATATCAGATTCTTTCGCCATTTCTAGTAAGTTTTGATCAATTTGTTCTAAGATCATATTATCCCTTCCTCCTTGAGTCACTGTTAGTAATTATACACAATTATCATTGTTCTGTGCAGAGAATTTTCTCTATAAATAAAATGCGAGTAGTTATTAGATCAAATAATATTTTAAAAAATATTCTTATATAAGAATGCAAAAATGTAAGCGGATACAAATTATAGTTGAAAAAATGATATAGATTCTGTACAATATAGATGTAGGTTGAAAACATACTAAATTTGTCAATTAACTGAAATGTCAGAGCGGTTAAAACATACTAAATTTGTCAGAACCTACTAAAACAACGGCTGTGTGCCGTGCTTAGTGGCTTTAGGCCACTTTTTTTTTAAAATAATATACAGTTGGAGGAGCGAATATGAGTAATTTAGTATTAGGATTAGATTTAGGAATTACCTCAGTTGGATGGGCTTTATATAATAAAAACGATCCAGTCTTTGATTTAGTAGATGGAGGAGTTAGATTATTTAAAGAAGCGAGTGCAGATGATAATAAAACGCGTCGAGAAAAACGACATATGCGCAGAAATAAACGCAGAAAGAATCATAGATTAGAACGTATTAGAAAATTATTTATTAATGATCACTTTTTTGAAGACGAGCAAGACTTATTTGAACAAATTGATATGTATTACGAATCAAATCCTAATATTACACCTTATCATATACGAGTAAAAGGACTTGAAACAGAACTATCAAGAATTGAATTATTTATCGCTTTGTATAATATCGCAAAACAAAGGGGTGTTTTTTACTTAGATGTTTTGACAGAAGAAGAAAAAGAACAACTACAAAGTGATGCACTGCCATGTAAGGTACAACTTCAGCGCTATCAACAATATATGGATTTTTTAAATGGAAAGACAAATGAAATTGAAAAAGTTCGAGGCGAAAAGAATGTTTTTAAAAATCAAATGTATGTAGAAGAAGCTACACGTATTTTTTCTCATATCACTTATGTAGATGAACCTTTTCAATCTAAATATTTTGAAATTATGACTTCAAAAAGAGAATATGATGATGGCCCGGGTGATGCGGATAGCGATTCTCCTTATAAATTAAATATTTATGACGAAAATGGAAATGTCGTCAATATTTTTATGGATAAATTAAGAGGGCATTGTTCTTATTTTTCTGAAGAGTTTTGTGCACCGAAACAAGCTTATATCGCAGAATTGTTTAATTTATTAAATGATCTAAACAATACGCAATTTGATCATGAATATTTGACACGAGAAGAAAAAGAAAAAGTTGTAGATTACTGTAAATACAAAGCAGGAAAATCAAAAAAGGAATTAAAAAAATCGGATATCGAGAAGGCATTAGGTAGAAAATTTACGAGCATCATTGGATGTAGAATTAATAAAAAAGATGAACCGGTTTTTACATGTTTAACAGGATTTATTCAAATTAGAGAAGTGTTTTCAAAACATGGAGAAAACATCAAAACATTGGATGATCTAAATTTGGTAGACAAAGTGATTGAAATTTGTTCGGTATATCAACATGATGAACAAAGATACGAAAAACTTCATAAATTATTTTCATCAAAAAATCTAAATTTAGAAGATGCGTTAATTACCGATTTATCAAAAGTATCATTTACAGGTTTCCATTCTTTATGTGAAAAAATCATGAATGAAGTTATTGATGATATGTGGAATACAAATAAAAATTCTATGCAGTTATTTAAAGAATATAATTATTTAGGATTGTTATATAAAAAGTACGAACAAGAGAATTTAGAACCAATTAAAGATGTTATTATGCCTAGTGCGGTAAAACGTAGTTATACACAAGCACTTCGCGTCATCAAAGCAGTTACAAAGAAATACGGGGAATTAGATTCGGTCGTTATTGAATTGGCTCGTGAAAACAATTCGGATGAAGCTAGGAAATATTTAACTCGATTACAAAAATCTAATGAAGAAATGAACAAAAAAATGGAAACGATTATTCGTACATATCAATTAGATAAAAAAACCAATTCAAAATTATTTGAAAAAATTCGTTTTTATGAAATGCAAAATGGAAAAGATATTTATACAGGGAAAACAATCGATTTAGATCGATTGATTAAAGAACCAGAGTATTGCGAAGTGGATCATATTATTCCTCGTTCCGTTTCTTTTGATGATTCATTGAACAATAAAGTGCTTACTTTTAAAGATATAAATAATATAAAAGGCAATCAAACACCATATCAATTTTTCCATAGTAAAGATAAAGACCGCTTATCTCGCAGTTATGAAGCTTTTAAAGCAGATGTTATCAAAACATATTCAGGTAAAAAAAGAGAATACTTGTTGAATGAAGAAGACATCAATAAATATTCAGTACAGATGAAATTTATTGAACGTAACTTGGTGGATACACGTTATACTACGCGCCAAGTGATGAATCATTTGAAGTATTATTATAAAAATAAAAATATCCCAACAAAAGTATTTAATGTGAATGGAGCAATTACGAGTTTTGTCAGAAAAAGTATAGGATTAAAAAAAGATCGTAGTCAACTTCGACATCACGCAGAAGATGCTTATATCATCGCCATGGTAGGCGCTACAAATCTGATTCAACAATTAAAAGATATTCACAAAGATGATGGGCAAGATGCTGTAACTGGAGAAATTTATGATTTAGATCAATTCAAAAAAGCAGAATTGATTTCAGGATTAAAAGCACACATTGAAAATATGGAATTTAAATTTTCTCATCGAGTAGAGAAAAGTATTACAGGGCAAGTATTTGATGAAACAATTTATTCAACAAGAAATATTGAGGGGCAAGATTGGTTAATCAATAGCATTGATTTAAGAGATCCAAAACAAAGCTATGGAGAATATTTTTCAGAAAATGGAAAAAATAAAGATGCAGTATTGATGAAGCAACACGATCCTCAAACGTATGAATACTTATGTGATATTTATACAGAATATGAAAAACGAGCAAAAGAGATTGCTAAATGTAAAAATCCTTTTGTCGCATTTGAACAAGAAACAGGACAAAAAATTAGAAAGTATTCTAAAAAAGGAAATGGTCCAATTATTGAAAAGTTTAAGGTCCGTAAAGAAAAATTAGGATTGCATAAAGATATTTCTAAAAAATATAAAAATTTAAATGGAAACAAAAAAGTCATTATTAAAAGTATGCAACCTTTCCGTGTAGACATGTACTACTCAGAAACAGAAAAAACAAAATACAAATATGTGGTGGTATCAAGACATATGATGAATATGACAAGTCAAGAAGGTCAAAAAGTGATGGTCATCAATCAAGAGGAATATCAAAGACGAATGCAAGATCGTGGAATCAATGACTCTTATCACTTTATATTTTCTTTATATCGTAGAGACATCCTAGAAATTGAAAATAATGATAAAACAGTTAAAGGATATTTTGTAGGGAGTATGGCGGTAGACAAGAATATAGTTGAGTTAAAACCTATTAGCTATATGCAGGAAACAGGCCAAAGGAACTATGTTACAATCGGAAATAAAATAATAAGAGTGACAAAGTATGTAACAGATGTATTAGGAAATGAATATCAATCAAGTGAGGAAAAACTACAGATGATATTCCCGTATAAACAAGTTGTATAGATATGGCTTTTCGAATTATTAATGTATTTGATGGAGACAAGATACGATTGAATTTAAATAATTTAATCGTATCTAGTAAAGAATATGAATATTCTATTCCGATACATGACATAGATGTACTCTTGTTAAATGATTTTAAGACTGTGATTACAATCCGTGTCATTAATAAACTAATTGAGTCTAATGTTTGTATTATCACATGTAATGAAAATTATGAACCTGTTTCTTATATGCTTCCAGTAGCTGGGCATTGTTCTATTTTGAAAACAGCAACAGCACAAACAAAATGGACAGAACAACAAAAAGCAGTCTATTGGAAGGAAAATGTGAAGTTTAAGATTTTAAATCAAATAGATGTTTTAAAAATGGAAACGGATCAATTAGAAGTTTGCCAAAAAATGTATCAGCTGATCGATGAATTAGAATTGGATGATAAAACTAATCGAGAAGGGCATGCAGCTAAAATATATTTCCATGCTTTATTTGGTAAAAACTTTAAAAGATTTCATGACGATGGAAGAAATTTTGCATTGAATTATGGATATACCATCTTAAGAGGGGCTATTG
>Kit_p2__coassemble_1075_pt1 | contig 20270 bp, 20 predicted proteins | sample Kit_p2__metabat2_low_PE_059 | metagenome-assembled genome bin Kit_p2 | reverse complement strand
TTCCAATATCTGTACCCGCTTGAACATGGCTTCCCGGGTGCAATACCAAGATTTTAGCTCCTAGTTGTCGAACACGAATTAATTCTTGTTTTAAAAAGTCAATACCAAATTGAGCTGTTTCAGGTTTTAATGAATTTGCTAAATTAATAATATAGGGAGCATGGACTATCACATGTTCCATCGAAAAATGATGCTCGTTCATCAATTGACGTGCTTGTTCGATTTTCATCTTTTCAACACCTACACGACGTGTATTGCTTGGGGGACCGGTATAGATCATACACGCGTTAGCACCATAACTCATTGCCTCTTGTATGGAACCTAGAAAATAATGCGGTGCTTTTAAAGAAACGTGGCTACCAATAATCATAGTTCTTCCCTTTTTGCACGTTGTTTAGACATCGCACGTTCTTTTTTCTGTCTTTGAATATCTTTTTGAATCATTTCGCGTTTTTTCTTTCTTTTTAAACGATCTATTTCTTGTTTCTGCTTCTTCTTGTAATTTGGTTTCACTTTCTTTTTATTCTTTTTAACAATTTTTGAGATTTCATCATGTAAAGGATCTTTCTTAAAGACTTTTTTATCATCTAAAGCTTTTAATGAAATCCATTCATTATTTTTAACATCTTTATGTTCAAAATGAATCCCTTGTTGTTTCAATGATTGAATGGCAGCTTGATCTCTATCTTGATATAATGCGTAGCAAACTCCATCTCTAGAGGCTCTACCCGTTCGGCCTGAACGATGGACATAAAATTTTAGATCTTTAGGGAATCCACAAGAGATTACATGGGTAACACCATCTAAATCAATTCCTCGACTCGCGATATCACTAGCGACAATATATGATTTCTTTTGAGATTGAATCATTTTGATGGCTTGCATACGAGCTCTAGCTTCCAAGTCCCCATGTAGTTCTACCAAATCATATCCATTTTCACGTAATTCTTTTGCCAATGCAGCTGCTTCTTGATTGGTATTGGCAAAGATCAAACAAACATATGGCTGAATGGCTGGTAAAATTTCAAGACACTTTTGCGCATATGTCTTATGCTTACAAGGGACCAATACATGCTCTACATCACTTTGATAAGATGAATTAGAATCGATTTGAATCCATAATGGGTTATGTAAGTATTTCTTTAAAAAAGGTTCCAGCATTTCTGGAATGGTCGCTGAAAAGACCATAACTTGAACTTGATCATCCATTTTCGATAAAATATTGTCAATATCTTCTAAAAAACCAAATTCTAATGTCATATCCGCTTCGTCAATAACAACCATCTTAGCGGTATCCAATCGCAATGTTTTTTGTTCTAAAAATTCATCTTTTAAACGACCTGGTGTACCAATCACAATATGAGGAACACTTGCGTTAGAACTTCTTTTTTCCATACCACCTGTAATTAATTGTACTCTTGCGCCAAAATGAGTCGCGATAGGTTTCAATCGATCAAATAATTGATACGCCAATTCACGTGTAGGTGCAGAAATCAATGCTTGGACTTCTTTTACATCAAGATCAATAGATTCCATGATTCGCATAAAGAAAGCATGACTCTTTCCAGATCCTGTTGAGGAAATTCCTACAATATCTCGATTTGATTGTTTTGTTTCTAACACTTTCTTTTGAATTGGTGTCAATTCATGAAAGTGTTCTAATTCCATTATTTCTTGCCAACGTGCTTTTTGATTCACAGTCATACACCTCCAAATTTTCTGTATTAGCATATCATACCGATAAATTGAATACAATCACATGCATCATTTTCACAAAAAAAGGTTTATAATTTGACCGAAAAGAGAGAAAATGAGATACTCTATCTATGAAAACATTTAATATTATCAAAGTGTCTCCACAAGGATATTGCGGAGGAGTTCTGAAAGCTATTGAAATTGCGAAACAAACTCGCAATCAATTTCCAACAACACCAATTACGATCTTAGGGAATCTTGTTCATAATGAATATGTCAAAAAAGCACTATCTTTATATCAAATCAATACAATAGAAGATCCTAAGAAAAATCGCATGGAACTTTTAGATGAAGTACATGAAGGAATCATTATTTTTACAGCTCACGGTGTATCTAAAGATGTACAAAAAAAAGCCCAAAATAAAGGCCTGCAGATTGTTGATGCTTCTTGTCCATTTGTATTACAAACACAAAATATCATTCATCAAAAATTAGAAGAAGGATATACTATTCTCTATATTGGTAAAAATCATCATCCAGAAGCAGAAGCTATTTATACGATGAGCGATAAAGTGCATCTGATTCAACCAAATGACTTGATTCCAGATGATTTAGAGGAACCAATTTTTGTCACAAATCAAACAACGATGTCGATTATGGATATCAAAGATACGTTTCATTCGATTCTAAATCAATACTCAAATGCTGAAATTCATGATGAGATTTGTAATGCGACAAGGATTCGTCAACAAGCAGTATTGAATCTAATTCATCAAAATGTTGATACATTGATTGTCGTCGGGGATCCCACTAGCAATAATACGAAACAACTTGCCAATATCGGTAAGCAAGCCCAAATTCCACAAATTATTGAGATTCAAGATGTCTCTCAACTCCAAGTAGAACAATTAAAAAAAGGAAGTACCATTGCGGTCACAAGTGGTGCAAGCACTCCTACTTATCTTACCGAACAAATCATCACCTACTTAGAAAAGTATCCATGCAAAAAACAAGAAATACGCATTCAAGATATTCTATGAATGCGTATTTTTTATTGTTTTACAAATGTCCAACCGATGTTCAAACATGTATTTTTTTTCATTTTGTATATTTTCAATAATTCTATCCCACTTTTGTATTTCTGTATCGATATACGCAAAATAATCATTATCTTGGATCACATTCTTACCATAATAAAATTCTTGTTCAGTAAGAATTTGTGATTGTTCATTAGGGATAAAAGACAAGATAGGATAAAAATGTTGTCCATCTTGAACAATGCGTTCTTTTTCTATATAAAAGTGGTGATCCGATAAATACTTTCTTAACATTTCTATATCTTTATGAACAGAAACCACAAATCGTGTTGTCGGCTGAATGTACTCTTTTCCTTGAGTCAAAATATCAATAACAGTTTGAGAGCCCATACCAGCAATCACAACACAATCTACCTCTTGTGGGAGTTTAGAAATCCCGTTCATAAGTAAACAAGACACTTCATTTTCTAGTCCATATTGAGAAATAGTAGTTTTCGCATGTGCTAAAGGCCCTTCAGCAATATCACAAGCATACGCTTTTTTGACTTTTCCTTCTAAAATAGCAGCACATGCTAAATAGGCATGATCACAACCTATGTCCGCAAGACAAGTACCTTGAACCCAAGATAATATCGCTTGTAAACGTTTCGATAAATGAATCATGATTTCACAAAATCTTTTAAACGTTTCGAACGATTTGGATGTTTTAATTTACGCAAAGCTTTGGCTTCAATTTGACGAATACGTTCACGAGTGACATTAAATTCTTTTCCAACTTCTTCTAGAGTTCTTGTACGTCCATCCATTAGGCCAAACCGTAAACGAAGCACTTTTTCTTCTCGTTCTGTTAAGCCTTGTAACACCGCATTGATTTCGTCTTTCAATAATTGATTATTCGTATAATCATCTGGTGATAAAGTATCTTTATCTTCAATAAAATCTCCTAGATGAGAATCATCTTCCTCACCAATTGGTGTTTCCAAACTTACTGGATCTAATGCGATTTTTTGAATTTCACGTACTTTATCAGCCGTAATATTTTCCATTTTTTCTGCAATTTCCTCTGGTAGAGGATCACGTCCTAAATCTTGAACAAGTTGACGCTGAATACGTGTTAATTTATTGATTGTTTCTACCATATGAACAGGAATACGAATCGTTCTTGCTTGATCAGCAATCGCACGTGTGATAGATTGGCGAATCCACCAAGTGGCATAAGTAGAAAATTTAAAGCCTTTTGTATAGTCAAACTTTTCAACAGCTTTGATCAACCCACAGTTTCCTTCTTGGATCAAGTCTAAAAATAACATGCCACGTCCTACATATTTTTTCGCAATCGAAACAACCAAACGAAGGTTACTTGAAATCAATTTTTGTTTGGCTTCTTCATCCCCTTCTTGGATTCGTTTTGCGATAATTGGCTCTTCCTTAGGATCTAACAATGGAATCTGTCCAATTTCTTTTAAATACATTTTCACTGGATCGTTAATCTTCGCATGAGAAGCATTGGCAAATGTTTGTTCTAATTGAGAAATTTCATCTTCAATAGATCCAACCCCATCTTCATCATCGACATTGTCATCGATACCTGAATCAAGATCCTCGACTTCTTCCAATTCAATTTCTTCATCCATTTCCATTTCATTTTCATCAATAAATTCGATTTCATGATGATCGCACCAGTTGAATAAATCATCCATGTCATCATCTCCAAGATTTAATTGACTGATGGACTCTAAAAATTGGTTTTGTGAAATTTGAACATCCGCATCTTTCATCGCCAATAAATATTCTTTAGCATCATCCAATACGACAAATTTCTTGTTTTTAAGTGCATCTACATTTGTTAAAGCCATATGTTACACTCCCTTTCTTAATTCATTCTTTTGAATGATTAATTGTTGTTTTTTTATAGCTAGCTTTCCTTTTTCTAAAGGATTTGCCATTTGTTCTATCTGTTGATTCAATATTTCAATCTGATCTTGGATTGCACATTCTTTAATTTTGATCAGTGCATCCTCAAAATAATCAGATTCAAAATGATTCATTCGAGTAGGATCTAACAATAGTGAAACTAGTAAGTTTCTCACATCTTCCTCTTTAATTTCTTCCATCAAGATATCCCAATCTAACATATCTGTCTTTCGATAAAAATCAAAACAATATAAATATAATTGATTCGAAGTTTGATCTTTAAAAAAGCCAATTTCTTCTTGAAATCGATTTGCGGCCTTTTTGCTCATTAATATCATATTTAAAATCGCATGTTCAGCATGGATTCGACCAGATTGTGGTAGATCTACATGGATTGATATTTTTTGATGTTTTTCTTTTATATTTTTTTGTGGTTTGACCTCTGTAGAAAAATCAAAACCTGTAATAGATCTTAGACGAGATATATAACCTGATTTTTCAAAATCATCACATGTCATATCCACGACATCATAGATTTCTTTTGCATATTTCTTTTTATCTTCATAATTATCTAAGTTATATACCGTTCTTAAATAATCTATCAAAAACTCAGGATAAGAGATGGTCTTATCAACAAAAGAATAAAGTTCTTCTTTACCATATTCTTGTAAGATCTCATCAGGATCTTTTGTGGTATCATTTTTTACGATTTGTATAGATAAACCATTACTCACAGCAAGCTTACCAAATTTGTAAGTTGCGCTTTTACCTGCTGCATCTCCATCATAACAAACAATTACAGGGACTCTTAGTTGTTTAAGCAAATCCATTTGTGATTGTGTACAAGCAGTTCCAAGTGTAGCAACACTCTCATGAATATCCGCTTTTTCAAACGCTATCACATCCATGGCCCCTTCTGTGATAATAATTCGATTTTTCTTTCTTGCGAATTCTTTAGCACGATGATAATTAAAAATTACTTTCCCTTTTTCATAAATAACGGTTTGCCCCGTATTAATATATTTTGGTTCACTTTTATCCTGAACTAAGGTTCGTGCCGTAAAGGCAATAGGATTTCCAAAAGCATCATGAATTGGAATAAGAATTCGTTGATGAAAAGCAGGATATAAATCAGTTTCTCCTGTCATCACTAAACCTGTCTGTAATAACATTTGTGGATCAAATCCTTTTGCCTTAAAAAATTTTAACGACTTTTGTGTCTCTCCAACAAAGCCTATTTCAAATCGTTTGATAATATCTTCATTAATATTACGTTTTCGTAAATAGTCTAAAGCTTGATATCCATCTTCGCTTTGAAGCTCATAACGTGCATATTGAATATAGGCTTGTAAAAGATCATATAAAGGTTGTTCTTTTTTTGGCGTTCTTGTAAAGGCATGTTCAGGTAGATGCAACGGATAATGAATCATCTGTGCGACTTTAATCACTGCTTCTGGAAAAGAAATTTGCTCCATTTTTTGTACGAACGTAAAGACATTTCCACCTGTACCACAAACGAAACATTTAAAGATTTGTTTATCTGTTGAAATCGATAAACTAGGATCGTGATCATCATGAAAAGGACAAGTAGCGACATAGTTCTTTCCTTTTTTTGTTAATGTCAGATATTGACCAATTACATCAACAATATCAGCTTGTTGACGTATGGCTTTCATATCTTTTTCATCAATCCAGCTCAATGTTTTCACCTAACTTAAAATTGAATTCTATTTTGAATATAAGAAACAAGTTCTTCTAATGGAACACGTACTTGTTCCATCGTATCTCTTTCACGAATGGTTACACAGCCATCATTTTCTGTTTCAAAATCGACAGTAACGCAGAATGGTGTTCCAATCGAATCTTGACGACGATAGCGTTTTCCAATACTTTGTGCATCATCAAATGTACATGCAAAATGATTTGCACAAGTATTATATACATTCATTGCACTTTCACTTAATTTTTTAGATAAAGGCAAGATTGCGACTTTATATGGAGCTAGTGCAGGATGTAATTTTAAAACAAGACGTTCTTCATTTTCTAAATTTTCAATAGTATATGCTTCGCACATAACAGCCAATAACAAACGTTCCACACCAACACTAGGTTCAATAACGTATGGAATGTATTTTTCATTTGCTTCTTGATCAAAATATTCTAATGATTGTTTAGAAACCTCTTGGTGACTCTTTAAGTCAAAGTCAGTACGGTCAGCAATGCCCCATAATTCTCCCCAACCAATTGGATCCGCAAAATTATATTCAATATCACTAGTTCCGTTAGAATAATGAGCAAGCTCTTTTGGATCATGAGCACGTAAGCGCATATTTTCTTCTGATAATCCTAAATCAGATAAGAATTGAACACATGATTTACAATAATAATCAAACCATTCTAAGTCTGTGCCTGGTTTACAGAAGAATTCAAGTTCCATTTGTTCAAATTCACGAGTACGGAAAATAAAGTTTCCAGGTGTAATTTCATTTCTAAAACTTTTACCAATTTGACCAATCCCAAAAGGTAATTTCTTTCGCATCGTTCTTTGTACATTTTTAAAGTTTACAAAAATTCCTTGTGCAGTTTCAGGACGTAAGTAAATAGTACTTTTGGCATCTTCTAGTACCCCTTGGAAGGTTTTGAACATCAAGTTAAATTGGCGAATGTTAGTAAAATTCTTTGCCCCACATTTAGGACAAGCAATTTCATGTTCCGCAATAAAGTTTTCCATATCTTCATTACTCATTCCACCGCAATTTACTTCTTGAATTGTTGCGTTTTCAATCAATTGATCTGCACGAAAACGACTTTTACATTCTTTACAATCCATTAATGGATCACTAAATCCTCCAACGTGTCCACTAGCAACCCAAACATTTGGATTCATCAAAATGGCACTTTGAAGTCCTACATTGTTCGCATCTTCTTGGATGAAACGTTTCCACCATGCGTTTTTAATATTATTTTTTAATTCAATTCCTAAAGGTCCAAAATCCCAAGTATTCGCAAGACCTCCATAAATTTCAGAGCCTTGGTAAACAAAACCTGTGGATTTCATATGAGCTACGACATCATTAAATGTTTTTTTATTCATCCTAATCTTTCCTTTCATCTGTTATTTATTCTAATAAAAGAATAAAAACAATCTATTTTATTATACATCAAAACATAAAAAAACGATATATGAATCATAAAAAGTATCGGTTTTCACCGATACTATCGTACAGATTCTAAAAAAGTAATACTGCTTAAAGAAATTTGTTCATAATACGCAAACCAGTTGGCCCAATAGATAAAATCATCAATAGTCAATTGATATAAATTCGTAAATTCATCAAATTGATCTTGTCGAATTTTGAATAAAGAATAAATACCAACTAAATCTTCTTTTGCGAAAGAACGATGGCTAAAGTGATTACAATGCCGACATAAAAAACCGCCATCTTGTAAAGAAATCGTCTCTAAATCTGAAGGTTTTTTACATAAAACACATCCTTGTGTATAAGGAGCAATTCCTTCTTGTTCTAAGATTAATTTTAAACAAAGACACGCTCGAGTATACGCATCAGAATCTTCATTTTGAAAAGCTTGTAAAGTTTGTAAAAAAGCCTGATATAAAGCGATAGATGATCTAACTTTTAAAAGACAGTCACGTAATACAAAGAAAACCGATTGTGCACAGAGATCTTCCTGGATCTTATAAAAGTATTGAATGACTTTACCGTGCATCAATATAGGTAAACGATGCGAATCATGAAGAGTAACATGGACTAAGGAAAAAGGTTGACAAAGACATCGATTTTTCGAAGTCGATTTCATAATACCTTTTGCCAAAAAAGTGATTTTACTCTCTTCACATAACAATGTGATTAAACCATCATTTTCTTTATAGTCTTGTACTTGTAAAACAATACCTAAATGATCACTCATCGTTCTCTAACTCATCTAGACCGAATTCCTTAATTTTTTGACTATGATTACGCCAATTCTTTTCAACACGAACATAGAGCTCAAGGTCAATATTTTTTTTGAATTTTTTCTTTAGTTCACTTTGTGCTTCTAATCGAATCAATCGAATCATAGCACCTTGTTTACCAATCAAAATCCCTTTTTGACTATCTCTGTCAACAATAACCATTGCCTGTAAATGTATCGTATTATCTTCGATGGTTTTATTTTCTAATAAGACCGCGATACTATGAGGAATTTCTTCTTTTGTATGCCATAATATTTTTTCACGGATGATTTCACAAATTTGGAAATTTTCATCATGATCGCTCTTCATCTCAACAGGAAATAAAAATGGAGATTCTGGTAAATATTGAGCAAAAACTTTTAATAGTTCATCCGTATTATGGTTTTCTAAAGCACTAATAGGAACAATTTCATCAAACGCATAAACATCTCGCCAAGATAATAGACGTTTAAAGATTTTTTCTTTCGGTAAACGATCAATCTTGTTTAAAATTAGAATGACAGGTTTATGTAATTCTTTGATGCGATCTAAGATAAATTGATCACCAGCTCCAAAAGATTGAGAACCATCAACAATCCAACCAATACAATCACAATCTTCCATAGCTGTATAAGCATTTTTATTCAATACGCGTCCAAGTTGTCGTTGAGGTTTATGAATCCCAGGAGTATCCACAAAAACAAATTGGTAATGATCTTGACTTAAGATTCCCGCAATATTGTTTCTTGTTGTATTGGGTTTATCTGACATAATCGCAATTTTTTCTTGTAGTAATGCATTTAATAAGGTACTCTTCCCTGCATTGGGACGACCAATGATCGCAATAAATCCAGCTTTTGTATCAACCATATAAAATCTCCTAACTCAATAAATCAATAACTTTAGGTAAAAATATAGAAATTCCTACAACCAATGAAAATAAAAAAAGAATAAACATTGCCCCGGCTGCCATATCTTTAATTTGTTTAGCACGGGAATCACGTTTTAAAGATATATAATCTACACATTTTTCAATACAAGAATTAAATGTTTCCCCAACTACAATTAAAGTAATAGCTAGAAGAATCCAAAGCCATTCTGTCATTGTGCAATGAAATAAAAAAGATAAAATGATCACCAGTAACGCAAAGATACACTGTAAACGAATACTACGATCTTGTATGATATATTTCAATCCACAAAACGCATAATAAAATCTAGCGACTAACCACTTCATCTAATATCACATCCTGTAAGCCAAACATCTCTTTTTCATCTTCTTCACACATATGATCATACCCCAATAAATGCAATAAACCATGACAAAATAAAAAACAAGCTTCTCTTCGATTAGAATGACCATATTCTTGTGCTTGATCACGAATTGCTTGCGTATTCATAAAAATATCACCTAGCTCTGCCATTTCCTCTGGAATCAATACATTCGATGGATCATCTTGTAGTGCAAAACTGATTACATCTGTTGGTCGATCAATATTTCGATACTCTCGATTTATTTCATGAATTTGTTCTGGGGTTACATAAATTACAGATAGACTATAATCTTGTTCTAGTGATAAAACTTTTTTGGCTCTTTGTGCAATCTGCATAAAGTCTTGTTTATATCGATATACACTTTTATCTTTTGCTTGATTAATAAATACTATTTCCATATGTACAGTATACACCAAGATACCATATACGTAAAAAGGAACTTTTCTAAAAAAGCTCCTTTTCTAATTTTATTCTTGATTTGCTCGTTCAATTACTTTTTTACTGATACTATCAGGAACTGGATCATATCGATCCATACTGATTGTGTAACGTCCAAGTCCTTGTGTCATACTACGAAGTTCAATTGAGTATTTTGCAATTTCACTCATTGGAACTTGTGCTTCAATCACTTGATCTCCATCTTCTGGATTCATTCCCATAATGGCACCACGACGTTTATTTAAATCGCCAATTACGGTACCAGTGTATTCATCCGGAACACGAATCGTTATATTCATAATTGGTTCTAACAAAATAGGATGTGCTTTGGTCATCGCATCTTTATAGGCTAAATGAGCAGCAAGTTTAAATGCCATTTCACTCGAATCAACATCATGGTATTTACCATCAGTCAAAGTCGTCTTAACATTAACCATTTTGTATCCAGCTAAATAGCCTTTTTCAAAGCACTCGCGTAATCCGGTTTCCACTGCTGGGAAATATTGTTTAGGAACAGCACCACCGAATACTTTTTCAGTAAATACCATTTCTTCTGTATCTGGATTTGGCGCAAATTCAACAAATACATGTCCAAATTGACCATGTCCTCCAGATTGTTTTTTATGGCGTCCTTCTCCCATTACTGTTTTCGTAATAGTTTCACGATACATTACCTTTGGATCTTGTAAATTAACTTCCACTTTATACTTATTCTTCAATTTACCTAAGATCACATCTAAGTGTTGATCACCGATTCCATAAATGACTGTTTCTTTTGTTTCCGCATTATTCACCACTTTAAATGTAGGATCTTCTTCTTGCATACGCGCTAAACCATTTGATAATTTATCTTCATCATTTTTTGATTTTGGGAACACAGCTTGACCATACATTGGTTCATCAAAGGTAATCGCATCAGCACATAATAATTTACCTTTTTCACATAAAGTTTGATTTGTTAAAGTGTTTTGTAGTTTTACTAAAGCACCAATATCGCCCGTAAATAATTTTCCTGCAGCGGTTTGATGTTTTCCTTTAATAACATAGATTGATGAAATTTTTTCAGGTTTTCCATTATTCGCATTGACCAAAGTAGAATCAGAAGACAAGACACCACTCAAGACCTTGATATAAGAAATTCGTCCTACAAATGGATCCACAATTGTTTTAAACACTTGCGCTGTCAATACTTCTTTTTCACTTGTCATTAATTCGACTTTTACACCATTAGGTGTTGTGGCTGTATACATACCCCTTTCAGAATATGTTGGGAAATAAGTAACGATCAAATCCATCAAACGTTGAATACCAATAGATTGTAAAGCACTTCCTGAAAATACTGGACAAATTTCTCCATTTCGAACCCCGATTCGAACCCCTTTTGTAAGTTCAGCATCAGTAAATTCCTCACCAGAGAAGAATTTTTCCATTAATTCGTCATCCCCCATCGCAACCGCTTCAGCAATTTGATCTTTATAGAGGCTAACGATTTCTTTCATATCTTCAGGCACCGGTTGTGCTTGATCATTTTTCGCATGTTCTCCTTTGTAATACCAAGCTTTATTACGAATAATGTTAACAGAGCCAACCACTTCACCATTTTCAACAATCGGAACTTCAAAAGGAATAATGCTCTTTCCGAATTCTTCATGTAATGCATTATACGCATCATCAAAGTTAGTATGTTCTTCATCTAATTTATTGATGAAAAAGATTGTCGGTTTTTTTGCTTCTTGCGCTTGTTTATACGCAAGCTTAGTTCCAGATTCTAATACATTATGTGCATCGGCAACAATTAAACAAGAGTCACCTACCGCAAATCCAGATTGTTTTTCCCCTACAAAATCCAAATACCCGGGAGTATCGATAAAATTGATTTTACAATCATCCCATTCAATGGGAACGATAGAAGTGTATACACTAATGCCACGACGAATTTCTTCAGCATCAAAGTCAATCATACTACTTCCATCACTGGTTTTACCAAAACGATCTGTTGCTTTTGTATAATACAACATCGCTTCTAGAACCGCAGTTTTTCCGGCTCCACTATGTCCCAATACACTAACGTTACGAACTTCTGAACTTAAATAGTCACGCATAATCAAAGCCTCCTATTTCAAGATCGGCTCTAATTGAGCACGGCAATGTTCACGTACATAATCTAACGCAACATTTCCTTGTTTATCTGTCATATCTTTGTCAGCTCCAAAAGCCAATAGTTTTTCAATCAAACTTGGATATCCACCATAAGCTGCACGCATTAAAGCAGTTACCCCATTATTATCGAATAAATTAACGTCCGCATTACGTTCTAAAAGAAGCGCAATCGTATCTCGTTTGAACGCAATACATGCTTCCATTAAAGCAGTTCTTCCCACTTCATCTTGGGCATTGATATCAGCCCCTGCATCTAGTAACACTTGTACACAACGATCTTGTCCTAATAAAGCTGCGCGCATCAAAGATGTTCGCCCACGATCATCCTTGGCATTGACATCAGCCCCTGCATCGATCAAAGCTTTACAGATTGTTTTATTTCCTTTTTTAGCGGCACCCATCAAAGCGGTTTTTCCTTTATTATCTGTTAAATTGACATCGGCACCATTATCGATCAATACTTGTACGATATCTTTACGATCTCGTTTTGCGGCACGCATCAAAGCAGTTCTTCCATCTCCATTTTGATAATTAATATCTACACCTGCTTTGATTTGGCTACATGCCATTGGGAAATCGCCATTTGCACATGCATCCCAAAATACTTTGTTAAAATTCTGATCCATTTCAATTCCTCCATTCTAGATCATTAAATAGAAAAACTGGAATACAGAAATATCCCAGTTTATGAGTAAGAAAAATGGATAAAATTAACTTGAACTTTTACATTTTGAACTGTTGTCATTTTAACCACTTCCTTCTTTTTCGTTGTCTTCATTATAACCAACTTTAAGAAAGTGACAAATCAAGTACCAATCTGACCTATTTAATGACCAACTAAGACATCATAGCACCATCTACATTTAAAATGGCTCCTGTTATGTATGATGCTTTATCACTTGCCAAGAATACAAACGCATTGGCAATGTCCTCAGCTTGACCAATTCTACGAATCGGTATATTTTGAATCAATGGTTCAATCATGTTTTTATCTAAAGCACGTACCATATCAGTTTCAATGATTCCAGGGGCAACCGCATTGACACGAATATTATATTTTCCTAATTCTCGTGCTAAAGATTTTGTCAATCCATTCACCGCAAATTTACTTGTAGGATAGGCAACACCTGAAGGTTGACCATATAAACTGACCATAGAACTTGTATTTAAGATCACACCATGTCCTTGATCTTTCATAATCACTGCAGCTGCTTTTGAACATACATAGGCTGCTGAAACATTTAGATCCATGATCTTTGAAAACTTATCTAGAGTATAATCAGAAAATGGAGTCGCATCACTTAATCCAGCATTATTGATCAAGACATCAAAAGATCCATATTCATCCTTAATTTCTTGAAAACGTTTTGTGATAACATCTTCATCCAATAAAGAATCATAATATCCATGAACATCTTGTCCCTCTAATTGTGATAAAGCCTTATCCACCGTTTCCTTTCTAGAACCAAAGAAAACAACGCGATACCCTTCTTGTAAAAACATTTGCACAGTCGCAAATCCAATACCACGAGTTCCTCCTGTAATAACACAAACTTTTTTCATAGTGTAATACCTCCATAACTCTAGTATGCAAAAAAAGATTGGTATTTTCAACCATTTTACCCTTGTTAAAGAAATTAAATAATTCACAAGTTTCTTGCCATAGTTCCAATATAGAATGTAAGTGTTTTCTTGCGATTCTATGAAAAAAAGAGTATGATTTTACAGACAATAACGAAAGGAATCCCTATGATACAAGATTGTTTTAATCCTCATCCATACGATCAGATTATTCAAAGAATTTTTGATTTATTTGATTTAGACTATGATCAAAATCAATCACTATCATCGATTGATCAACACGGTCTAGACCTAAATACACTTCTTTATATCATGCGACTACATCAATTCGATATAAAAAATAAAAAAATTCTTATTCTTGTGGATGATCAATCACCAAAGATCAATTTTGAAAATCAAATCAACGCAGTTTCGTATCTTCATTTAAATGAGGTAACTCAATCAAGTCTAGATGCCCAAATCATCATCAATATGACATCTATAGGCCATCACCCTCATATTGAGCAAATGCCTATCTTCATTGAATCATTCCCTCATTGCGAAGTTTTCATTGAAACCATATTCGATCCAATTTTAACGCTTTTAGGTCTTAGAGCACAAGAACAGGGTATCCTAACGATTCTTGGAATAGAAATTCTAGTTACTAAAATCAAATTCATCATTGAACTCAATAGAAACATTCTAATCCTCGATCAAAAAGTTAAAGATGTTATTTCCCAAATTCTATTAGAAACTTGTAATATTGTATTGATTGGAATGCCAAGCGCTGGTAAAACCACATTAGGACAAATTTTGTCCACCAAAATGAATAAGCATTTTATCGATCTTGATGATGTTGTTGTCGAAAAAACAAAGATGCCCATTCCTGATATTTTTAAAATCTATGGTGAAGATACATTCCGCTCCATTGAATCTGATATTGCTTATGAGCTTTCTTGTATGCAACAAATGATCATTGGTACGGGGGGTGGAACAATTAAACGTAAAATCAATATGGATTATCTATGTTTAAATGGTATAGTTTTCTTTATTGATAGAGATCTAGATAAATTAATAAGTTCCGATCCAAATCGTCCACTCTCATCAAGTCGTAATGCTTTAGAAACTTTACATAAAGAAAGATATCCTCTCTATCAAAAATATGCCAACGTCATCGTTAACAATAATTTTGAGATTCAAGCGACAGTAGATGCGATTCTCGATGAATTTTATCAAATCATGAACCAACTTCTTTAAAAAACGATCAAGCTGCTTGCTTGATCGTTTTATTTTTTAAAGTAAGAATAAGTTTTTAACATAAATTGTTGATTCTTTTTGCACAAGCCCCTTGTCGTTAAAATATCCTTGAGCAGTTGCGCTTTTAGCGCGTGTACATTAGCAAATTTCTGTTCAGAACGAATTTTTTCTAAAAATCCAAATCGTACTTGTTCATCATAAATTGATTCATGAAAATCAAGTATATGAGCTTCTAAAGTGACCATTTCATTATCAAAAGTAGGATTTTTACCAATATTGATCATTGCTGGATAACAATCACCATTCCAGAGGACAAATCCAGCATAGACACCAAGACCTGGTTGAATATATTCAGGATCCATATCTAAGTTCGCCGTTGGTATCTGTAAGATTGTACTACCTCTTTTAAATCCATGCACAACTTTGCCATCAACAGAATATGCATAACCTAACAATTGGGATACTTGAATAAAGTCTCCTTCTTGAATCAATGATTCAATGCGGCTTGTCGAAATTTTACCGAGTCCATCTTGTACACTATCAACAACATGAACATCAAAAAAATCTTGATTCTTTAATGTATGAATATTTCCACTATTTTTAGTTCCATATTGAAAGTCAAAGCCACAGATTAATTTTTCAACTTTCAAAGAATGTAAAAGATCATGAAATTCACTTGTATGTAGTTTAGAGAATTCAAGAGAAAAAGTTAAGATATAAAAAACATCAAATCCCATAGCCTCAGCAAGATCGATTCGATCATACACAGTTGTAACATGTGTATAACGAGTATTTGGATTAAAAATTTCCCAAGGATCTGGATCGAAACTAATTAAAGCCGCTTGACAATTTCTTTTTTTTGCTGATGAAATAGTTTGTTTCATTAATTCTTGATGTCCCCTATGAAATCCATCAAAATAACCAATACAAGCAACCGATGAAGCTAAATTATATGGAATATGTTTATGATTAATACGTATAACTTCCACTACCAAAGCCCCCTTTTCGAAACGAATTCTCCTGGTTGAATCTGATCATAAATCGCAATTGGTTCATCCTGATAACAAATACAGATTCTTTGCGCATCACACGCATGATAAAAATGTTTCCCTTGATATATCGAAGTAGGATCTTCTACATCGATCATTGGTAAATGAGATAAGACACTTTTTATCGGATATAAGACCGGCTCGTTGTCCTGAAGTTGATCTAACGTTTGTGCTTTATCAATGGAAAAACGTCCCACTTTCGTTCTCCGTAAACTAGCCATGCATCCTGCATTATCGGTATGAATCGCCAAGTCTCTACAAAGACTGCGGATATAAGTTCCACTAGAACAATGCACTTCAAACGAGAACTCATCCGTATCTAAACTATGTATATCGTAAATTTCTATATCTTGATAAACTGCTGGCACTTCAATGTTTTGTCTTTGATAATCTAAAAGTTTTTTACCATGAATTTTCTTAGCTGAAGTCATAGGAACTTGTTGTCGTTGTTTTCCTAAAAACTTCGATAATTCCTCATCAAAATTAAAATCAAGATTGATATCTTTTGTTTCTATCACATCACCTGAAATATCATCTGTTGATGTAAATGCACCAAGCTGTAATGTTGCTTGATATGTTTTATCCGTGTCTTGTAAAAACTGTAAAACTTTACAAGCTTTTCCACAAAGAACAACCAAGACCCCTGTCGCATCTGGATCTAATGTTCCACTATGACCAAATTTCTTTTGATGAAATATTTTTCGTAATCGAAAAATAACATCATGACTTGTCATACCCTTAGGTTTGTCTATGATTAAAACACCATCCATAAATATCACCAAAATCTATTTTACTGTCTTTCTTTTTTCTTGACAACTGCTATAATATCAAAATGGAAATGAGAGGCATTTATGAAAATACAGAATATACTACGAGAACTTAGAAAAGCAGACCAAGATTTTCATTTAATTGATGACAATGATTCCATTTTGGTTGGTCTTAGTGGCGGTAAAGACAGCATGTTATTAATGGTAGCACTAAGTGCCTATCAAAAATTTAAAGGAAAAAATTTCAAATTGATTGGTCTACACGTTGACGTTGGATTTGAAAACTTTGAACATGAACTTTTGCTCTCCTTTGCTAAAGAACATCAATTAGATATACGTATTGAAAAAACAAGTATTTACGATATTTTAAAACTCCATCCCAATAAACAAGGAAAAATTCAATGTAGTCTTTGCGCCAATTTAAAAAAAGGTGTTTTATTTGAAAAAGCAAAAGAATTTGGTTGTAATAAAATCGCTTTAGGACATCATGGTGATGACGCGATCGAAACACTATTTTTAAATATGATCCATGGATCAAAGATTGCGACCTTCCAACCAAAACAATACATGTCCCGCATGGATATGTATATGATTCGTCCTTTTGTTTATTTAAAAGAACAAGAAATTATTCAAAGCTGCTTACAAAATCAAATTCCTAGTGTAAAAAGAGTTTGTCCTAATGATGGATACACCCAACGACAAGATGTGAAAGACACACTCGAACAAATTTATAAAGAGTATCCTATTGCTCATGATAATTTTTTACATGCATTATACAATAGCGAACAAGTAAATCTTTGGAAAAAGTAGAATATGACACAATTAATGTCATATTCTTTTTTATACTATAAGAGAAATGAGGCGATCCTATGACCACACTCTCAATTTATATTGATGATCCTATCTTTTATTTCTTTATTTTTCTACAAATTTTATCATTGATTGGTTTTCTAATTGTTATCGTATCTTGTATAGTATATATAAAGTATATTTTGAAAAGAGGAATGCATCATGAACGCAAAAGAAGAATTTATTCAAATTTATGAAACAAATATCAAACGAGAAGGCGCAAAAGAATTTTTAGAATTTTTATGTAGTTCCAAATCTGATTTTTTTCAAGCACCAGCTAGTTCTCGATATCATGGTAATTATGAAGGAGGCTTAGTCGAACATAGTGTCAATGTGTATCATTGTTTGAAAGATTATTGTTCTAGAACACGGGTTCAAGAACTATACAATATGAACTATAGCGATGAAACCATCGCAATTGTATCTTTATTACACGATGTATGTAAGATCAATGTCTATAAAGAATCCCTACGTAACAAAAAGATCAATGGACAATGGGTCCAAGTCCCTTTTTACGAATTTGAAGATACCATGCCTTATGGTCACGGTGAAAAAAGTGTTTATATGATTAGTCCATTCATCAAGCTAACACGAGAAGAAGCTTTTGCGATACGCTATCACATGGGATTTTCAAATCAAGATCCTGTTCAAAATGTCGGCTATAGTTTTGAACACTTTCCATTATCTTTTGCCTTAAGTACAGCAGATATGGAAGCCACTTATTTTATGGAGTCAAAAACCGAATAATTAAAAAGATGTATCTATAATAAAGATGCATCTTTTTAAAGTATAAATGATTTTCCTGTCACCAATGGTTTTATTATATCAGGACAATACTTTTTCAATTTTTGAAAAGCTGATTCCCCTGTACAGTGCCCAGTATAAACCACCTCAATTGAGCTTAAAATATAGTCGGCAATTTCTTTGATTTGTTGATCACTAGTATTTGTCGATTTTAAATGTAGACCGCCAATATACGCATATATCGGTCGATTAAAAATATCGATACAATGTTTGCAGATTGCTTGTAATCCAGCATGAGAACATGAATTAAAAATAACCAATCCTTTTGGTGTCTCAAACACAAGTGACAATTCATGCGAAAAATCATCGAGCACCAATTGTTCTCCTTTTTTGATATACAACTGTCTTTGTTTAGCGATTTTTGTATCAATACTGATAGGATCTAAAATTAAACTCGCATTTTTAACTTCTTGATTTTTATTGATCAAAAGAAAATGATCACGATATCGGTAAAATCTTGAATCTAAACCAATATAATGCCATTGATTATGACTATTTGAATAATACGGTTTAAAAATAGATTCAGAAGCCCAAATTTTTTTATCTGGATATTCATTTAAATAAGATAAAAAACCATCCGCATGATCATAATGCCCATGAGATAAGATGATCTCATCAACATCTTCTAAGTCACAATGCATATGCTTCGCATTATCTAAAAATAAAGACGTTTGCCCTGCATCTAATAAATACTTCAATCCTTTATGCTCAATCAAAAGGCTTAATCCATGTTCCCCACAACATTGATCAGAACCTTGGTTTTCCACTAACACATGTACTTTCATTACATTGTCTCCTTTTAAAAAAACCTGACTAAAAAAGCCAGGTCATTTTCATCATAAAACCCAAGAGCTGCGATCTTCCCCTGTTTGTACAGGTGGGTGATCTGTTCGATGTATTAGGATCCCCGCTCGTAGCCGGTCTTCAACACAACATAGAAACATCCGATCTCCCTTATCTCGCTTGTAGGAAAATGTAATACCCTTGGGTCATTGTTATCATATAAGAATTGTCATCAATTTTCAAGTCTTGACATTCTTCTTGGTTTTTGTATTAGTCTTGAGTTGAAATCCCTAATTCTTTCAATTGAGCTACGTCAACAGGACTTGGTGCTTGTGCCATTAAGTCGGACGCACTTGCAGTTTTAGGGAATGCAACTACATCACGAATATTATCAGTACCCGCTAAAATCATGACTAGACGTTCTAATCCAATTCCAACTCCTCCATGAGGTGGAGTGCCATATTGGAAAGCATCCATAAACCAACTAAATTTTTCATGTGCTTCTTCCATCGTCATACCAATGGCTTCAAACACTTTTTCTTGTAATGCTTGATCATGAATACGGATTGATCCGCTTAATAATTCATACCCATTCAAAACTAAATCATAGGCTCTAGAATAACAATGTGCAGGATCTGAAATTAATTTGTCCACATCTTCTAAGTTTGGTGAAGTAAATGGATGATGAGCCGCTACATAACGTTGTTCATTTTCATCATATTCAAAC
>Kit_p2__coassemble_1038_pt1 | contig 20891 bp, 20 predicted proteins | sample Kit_p2__metabat2_low_PE_059 | metagenome-assembled genome bin Kit_p2 | reverse complement strand
TTAGCGGTTTCAAGTTTTCTTTATATAAAAAGAGCACTTTTTAGTGCTCTTATCTTTCAAGTTCAGCTACTTTTTCAATACGTTGAATATGTCTTTGTCCTTCGCTAAATGGTGTTTCAATAAATGTATTAACAATTTCTTTTGCAACTTCGATTCCAGTTGTTCTTTGACCTAATGCTAAGATATTCGCATCATTATGTTCTCTAGTTAGACGTGCCATTGTACTATTTGTACATAATCCACATCGTACCCCTTTGATTTTATTGGCCGCAATACTAATTCCAATTCCAGTTCCGCATAAAACAATTCCTCGGTCCACTTGTTTGCTTACCACTAAATCAGCACAAGCTTTAGCCATATCCGGGTAGTCTACAGATGCAGTGCTATGGCATCCACAATCTGTTACTTCATGCCCTTGTTCTTGCAACATTTCTTTGATCGTTTCCTTATATTCATAAGCTCCATGATCACATGCGATTGCGATTTTCATACTTTAAATCCTCCTCTATATATCATCTATATGTCCTATTTTAACCTTTATCATTTAATTCAATCAATATTTTTAAGTTCTTTTCACAAATTTCTCGTGACATGTGGGACATTTAATTTCTAATTCCCCTCTATTTTTAGGAACTCTTACAATTTGTGTACATTTTGGACAAACAAAATGTTTATAATCTTTTTCTTCACGGTCTTTGCGTTTGGCACTCACTGTATGATACGCCTTATTTAATTGATGATTATATTTTTGATTTTCTATCGAACGCGCCACAATATTTCTTGACATAGAACGATATAAACAATATGTCAAAACTAATATATATAAGAATAATAGTATTCTTGATCGAATAAATAAAGAAATTACGATCAACACCAAGGCGCACATCATCAAAAATCGATTGAATTCATCATCTCCATACCGACCTTGCATAAATTGAATGAATTTTTGTTTCATTACTTTTCACCATCCTCACATTACGATATATCATACACGAAATACCCATTTTTCTCCATCTCATTTTGATCCATTTTTTATAAAAGATTTTAGTTTATTTCTTACTATATATTTTTATACATGTGCTATACTTATGACAATAAAAAGGAGGTCTATTATGAAAGACTTAAACGAATTATATCAAGCAATCCAACAAAGAGATCCGAATGACAAAGAATTTCTTCAAGCCGTAGAAGAAGTATTTGAATCTTTACATATCATCGAACAAACTCATCCTGAATTATTAGATGAAGATGTATTAACTAGAATCGTTGAACCAGAAAGACAAATTATTTTCCGTGTACCTTGGGTCGATGATCAAGGCCATACACATGTAAATCGTGGGTTCCGTGTTGAATTCAATTCTGCGATAGGTCCTTACAAAGGCGGTCTACGCTTCCATCCTTCCGTGAATGTCAGCATTATGAAATTTTTAGGATTTGAACAAACCTTTAAAAACGCATTGACAACATTACCTATGGGCGGTGGAAAAGGTGGATCCGATTTTGATCCAAAAGGAAAAAGTGATGCTGAAGTTATGCGCTTCTGCCAAAGCTTCATGAATGAATTATACCGTCATATTGGTCCAAATACCGATATACCAGCTGGAGATATCGGTGTTGGTGCTCGAGAAGTCGGTTATTTATTTGGACAATATAAACGACTAAAAAACGAATTCACTGGTGTCTTAACTGGAAAAGGATTGAGTTTTGGAGGGTCTCTAGGTCGCAAACAAGCTACTGGCTATGGACTTTGTTATTTTACGCAAGCTCTACTTCAAGATAATGATACAGATTTTAAAGATAAAACTGTTTGTATTTCTGGAAGTGGAAACGTTGCGATTTATGCTTGTGAAAAAGCTACCCAACTTGGCGCAAAAGTTGTTACAATGTCTGATTCAAACGGTTTCATCTATGATCCAAATGGAATCGACCTAGATTCTGTTAAAGAAATCAAAGAAGTTCGTCGTGCTCGAATCAAAGAATATATCGAAACACACCCTCAAGCAACCTATACAGAAAATGCACGTCCATGGTCAATCCCTTGTGATGTTGCTCTACCATGTGCAACACAAAATGAACTTGATCTAGAAGATGCCAAAGCCCTTGTACAAAATCATGTATTCGCGGTTTGTGAAGGTGCTAATATGCCAACTACACCTGAAGCCATTCACTACTTATTAGAAAACCATGTATTCTATGCTCCAGGGAAAGCTTCCAATGCCGGTGGTGTCGCATGTTCTGGATTAGAAATGAGCCAAAATGCCCAACACTTATCTTGGAGTGCTGAAGAAGTTGATCAAAAACTAGAAGGCATCATGGTTAATATCTTTAACACTTGCCGCGATACCGCAAAAGCCTATGGACATGAAAAAGAGTATGTCCTAGGCGCTAATATTGCCGCTTTCTTAAAAGTTGCTGAAGCCATGAAAGCACAAGGTACTGTCTAAACGAATCACAAGCCCATTGAATTGGGCTTGTTTTTGTATTACCATTAAATACATGAAAAAAGCACATCAAGTTTCAGAATCCATTGAAGTTGGCATCCTCTTAGCCTTATCAGGAGGACTCATGGATGCTTATTCTTATTTATTACGCGGAGAAGTCTTTGCGAATGCACAAACAGGAAATATCATTTTATTAGGAATTCACTTATGCCAAGGCAATTGGACAACCAGTTTTCGTTATCTTTTTCCCATCGTTTCATTTTGTGTTGGGATTAGCTGTTCAAAATGGATTCAATCTTCCCATTTTCAAAAAATTCATTGGCGTCAAGTAACTCTCTGCATTGAAATATTGATCTTATGCACGGTCTCCTTGCTCCCATTATCTCAAAATATGCTAGCCAATAGTCTTACCTCTCTAGCTTGCGGTATCCAAGTACAAGCATTTCGAAAGATTCATGGATTAGGATATGCGACAACCATGTGTATAGGAAATCTAAGAAGTGGTACCGATTATTTAATTTCATTTTTTCAAACCAAAAACAAAAAACACTTAGAAAAAAGTGCTTTATATTTTATGATTATTTTTACCTTTGTATTAGGCGCTGTCATCGGTCAACAAATCATATCACGATTCCACGCCAAAGCTATCTTAGCAAGCTGTTTATTATTAGGAATTGCTTGTATCCTCATGTGCATTGATAGAGAAAAAAAAGATTTTGAATAAAAATTTTCAAAATCTTTTTTATTTAAGCAGATTTATTTGACAATGTAGAAGCCACGACAATATTAGGACTTTGTAGAACCAAAGAACATACACACAAAATTACTTGTGCGGCAGGATATGCCACCCAAATTCCAGTTAATTCAAATAAGGATGAGAAGAATACTAAACAAAGTGGATATAAAACACAAGGTTCCAAATAAATCAAAATCGTAGAATTCTTTGATTTACCAGTCGCATAGAAGACCGCAGAAGTCAAACGAACAATCGCAATACAAGGATAAGATAAAGAAGTCAGCAATAAAGCCATTTTCGTTCCTTCCATCAACGCATGAGATACCCCAAACAATTGAGCTAAAGATTCTGAGAAAACACTTGTCAAAACCGTCAGGAATAAACTTGTCGCCAAAGCCATCCAAAACGCTTTTTGATAAAAATAATGAATAGTTTCTTGGTCATCACGGCCATAATGATAACTCAACAACGGTTGAATTCCATCACCAATCCCTTGTAATAATAATTGTGCACTCGCTAATACGTAACATACGACTGAAAAGATCGTTAATGCCCCATCCCCACCATATTGAATGCAGAACCAATTGGTTAAGATTGTAATAATACAAGGCACCAAAGTTTGACCAAAAGGAGATATTCCAATACGCACAATTTTTATCATGATTTCACGACTTGGAATAAAATGAGAAATCTCCAAATGACGCATCGGACCTATCCACAATAAGATTAAGCTCATGCAGGCAACAACACCTTGAGCAATGATTGTCGCCAATGCTGCACCATGTAAGCCCATATTCCAACGGAATACAAGTACATAATCTAAAATGATATTGGTAACTAAACCACTACTCATAGAAATCGTCGCTTGTAAAGTCTTTCCATGATTTCTTAATAGAGGATTTAAACCATTCCCTAAAACAGGTAATAATCCCCCAATTAAGATCACGAAAATATATTCATACGCTGCCGTATAAACAGCACCACTAGCTCCTAAGATTTTCAATAAAGCAGGAGCAAATGTATATAATGATATAGATAAAATGGCACCTAAAACCAACAATAAACAAAAAGTGGAGCCTAAAGCATGATCCGCTCTTTCTTTTTGGTTTTGACCCAATGCAGTTGTTAAAATAACCGCACCACCAATACCAACTCCAATTGCGGTGGCATTTAAGATCACTTGAATTGGATATGCGATATTAATAGCTGCTAAGGCAGTATCACCAACCGCATTTCCAACAAATAAACCATCGATGATCGCATAAAATCCACTGAGCAACATCGTAAACATGGAAGGTAAAACATACTTCCAGAATTGTCGATTATTAAACTTTTTATCCATACTATCACTTCCCAAGGCAGAAGTATAAACCTTGGAGTAAGACCAATGTCAAACATTATTCTATCGGAATAAAAATTTCTGCATAATAATGATCGATATCTGTATAAAAAGTAACAGGAATTTCTCGAATGAAACAAATCTCCTTTAATTTATATCCATGTTTTTTCGCATATGCTTCAATTTGTTCAAAATCAGAAGGTTGCACCCTTCCTTCTTTCATACGAGTCGCCAAATGAATACAACGTTTGGCTTCAATCGTTTGCGAAATCGTATTGGGAACTTCTAATTGTAAGTCTTTTAATACCGAAGTTTCTAAGCTAACAAATGTTCTCACTTCTTGCCAATGCTTGTCTATGTACGCATAAGATAGAAAAAAGGAACACAAGACAAATTGATCTTTCGTCATATTTTGAATTTCATGGACAAAAAAATCTTCTCTATGATTTCCTTCAAACACGACAATCGATTGGGGAAAATTTTGTATCGAACACACATTTTCATGTGATTCAATCGCATCATACATCTTTTTAATATGATCAATCTTCTTTAATAATTGTGTGTCATAATAAATTCTTCGCTTTGTCTCTTCTTCTTTTTCCGTAATATAATGTAAAATATCTTTCGGATTTTTAGTTTCTGATAAATCTTTGATTGTTTGTACCGGAAGATCTAAATGCCGATAATAGATGATATCCAATAATTCTAAAACATTGATAAAACTAAACATCCGATAACGATTGCTCGGATTGATATGTGGATGCACAAGCCCCTTTTTTTCATAAAAGCGAATCGCATCTGTACTCAATCCCAACACATGCCCTATTTCTTGAATTGTATAGTAATTTTTCATTTTGATCCTCCATTAGCAATATCTAACCTTTTTTATTTGAAGACAAATATAGTTTCTGTTATAGTACTTTTTGTCATGAGGGAGTAGTTATCTTATCAATGATAAGTAAATATGCCAACATACTGATTTTACAAAAAATCTGGTGTATTGTAAAAAACGAGACTTATGCGATTTTTTTCGCATAGGTCTTTTTCTTTCAGAAAGGATGATTCTATGGATCTATTTACACTCATACTCACAGGCATTGGCCTTGCGATGGATGCCACAGCCGTTTCAATTGCCAAAGGAATGACATTATCCAAAAACGTATTGATTCGTTATGCTTTTTCATTAGCTCTAGCCTTCGGTTTCTTTCAAGGTTTTATGCCTGCAATTGGCTATTTTGCCGGCAGCCATTTTGCGGATATGATCACCAATATCGATCATTGGATTGCTTTTATTTTATTAAGTTGTATTGGTCTCAATATGATCAAAGAAAGCTTTGAAGAAAATCAAAATGACAATGCTTGTACCCTACAGATTCCTTTTAAAACAATCATTCTATTAGCCATCGCCACAAGTATTGATGCTTTAGCCATTGGCGTAAGCTTTGCGTTTTTAAAAGTTGATATCCTACTGGCAAGCAGTATCATTGGCATCATTACTTTTACACTTTCTTTATTAGGGGTTCTAGTAGGAAAAAAACTAGGTTCCATCTTTGAAAAGTACGCACAGCGATTTGGTGGTAGTATCCTCATTCTTTTAGGTATTAAGATTTTAATAGAACATCTCTTTTTATCTTAACAAAAAAACGGAAATATTCCGTTTTTTTTAGTCATAAGGTTTATAAACTACAGAACGATCTTTATAATCCAAAAACAATTGAAATGCTTTTCGATCTTCATCTTCATCCCAAAGTTCTACAAAATCAGGAGTGACTTCAATTAAAATTTCACTATCGACATGAGAATATGCATTGTAACTTTGCCATAAAAACTCTTGATATTTCTTTTCAAATACGCGTCCCGGTTCATCTACGACCAGCCCTTTATTCACAGCTGTCCCTTCAACTTGTACCCCATTAAAACACATCGCAACCCTAGGATTTTTAAATAATTGCTGTGTCTTTCTAAAATTCTTATCTGTTTTAAAATAAATTTTTTGATTATAAAATATACAGCTTACATTACGAACCATTGGATAATTATCTACACAACTAGCCAAGGCCATAATCTTATAATCTCCTAACTTTTTAAACATGATTTGTTCTGCTTGTTCAAATGTCATCTTCTTATTCCTCCTTAGATAATGCCTTGCATGCTAAGAACCAACATCACCAAAGAAATAACAACAATAGCTCCAACAATAGCCATATCTCTTGTTAATTCTTGTGAACTTTGTCCAGCACTGACTAAATTCGAACTGCGTAATGCTTTGACGATAGGCTTATAAATCAATAAAGCCACGCCAGCATTGATACCAAATTTAATTAAATTAAAAGGAACGATTCCTGGAAGCAACAAAGAAGAAACTACCTCTCTAGGCATTTGATAGTAAATAGGAGTCACAATATAGTTCCATAATACCATCACCAATGTCACCACTAAAATACCGATACCCAATCCCAAGATTGCTCCTCTTTTTGTATGATTTCTTTTATAGATCCAAGCTGCTACACAACAAAAACTACATGTTGCTAACATATTCATCATCACATCAATCAAGTTTCCCCCACGAAACATAATATCTAAAACAGCACAAATTCCACTCATTCCCACACATGCCATTGGTCCATAAATAAAGCCACCGATCACAATCACAATATCCTTAGGATCATAGCTTAGAAAACTAACAGCGGGAACCAATGGAAAATGAAATAAAATATTTAGGATCATAGCCAATCCACAAAGCATACTCATTGTCGTCAACATCTTTGTATCCATCTTCATCATATATCCTCCTCACACGAAAAAAAGCGTGCCTAAAATATTCTTCTAGGTACGCTTTTGTATTCAATCAAAAAGAATTCAAAAACATCTTCTTCCATCCAGACTATGACTGTTGCTATCGGAATTTCACCGATTCAACCTTTTAAAAAGGGTCGCGGAGTATACCGCCAGTAGAGAATTTCACTCATCCCTGAAGATTATTTCATGCATCTATATAATACTCTTTTTTCTTATCCTTTGCAAAGAAAACACATTCTCTTTATTGGTACATCGATTCAATTCTTAGATATAATAAGTATATATAGAATGGAGATACAAATTTATGAAAAAAAGAATCGCATTGCTAGTATATCCCGAATTCAGCTTACAAGAAGTTTCCAATTTAATGTATTTATTTCGCTGGTATTTTGATACCTTTACCGATGTCATCGCTACAGAGCTTACCCCAATAAAAAGTGAAGAAGGCATATTCGTGCAACCCGTTAAAACATGCTCTCAATTTTGTAAAGATGATTATGATTGTTTGATCCTTCCTGGATGTACAGACATTCCTACTTCTTTACGCAATGATCAACTTCAACATTTCTTACAAACATTTCAAAAAGATGATCATTTTTTGATCGGAGCCATTTGTGCTGGACCAGTCTTTTTAGCACAAGCTGGTGTATTAAAACATCATAAGTATACTGATTCCCTTTATGTAGAAGTAAGAAAATCTCTTCCTTTTGTAGAAGAAGAAAATTTCATGACACAAAGTGTCGTAATTGATAAAAATATTATCACAGCACAAGGAAGTGCATTTAACGAATTTGCAATCCAAGTCGCTAGAAAACTTGGTTATTCTTGTCCAGATTATCTATTAACTGGCTATATGGACCCCAAAAGCAGTGACGAATATATCCATCATTTACCACAAGAAGAAATGGCTGAATTTGAAAAAGCATTTAAAGAATTTTTTTAGCCCATCCAAGAAAAGACTCCTACAAAATTAGGAGTTTCTTTTTATACAAATTTTTTCTTGCGCAACATCATATAACAAATGAAATGAATACTCGCTGTTAAAATCCAAGAAATCGGATAAGAAATATATAAAGATGGTAATGTATGAACTGATTCAAAGATTGTAAAAATCCAAATAATACGGAAAAGACACGCTCCACTTAACGAAACGATCATCGGTAAGATTGAATATCCGATTCCTCGTAAACTACCAACTAGAACATCCATGATTCCACATAGAAAATAAGGGGCACAAACATAAGACATTCTTTGGATCCCAAAAGAAATTACTTCAGGATCTGATGAATAAATAGAAAGCAATTGTCGTCCAAATAAGTAACCACCTTGTCCCATCACAAGGCCAACAATACTAACAACACCAATACAAATCCATAAAATACGGTCCACGCGGTGATATTGTTTAGCTCCCATGTTTTGGCTTGTAAAACTTAAAGACGTCTGATAAATAGAGTTCATAGAATTATAAACAAACCCTTCAATATTGCTAGCTGCAGTATTACCAGCCATCGCCACTGATCCAAATGAGTTGACTGAAGATTGGATCAACACATTAGAAATACTAAAGATCATACCTTGTAATCCGGCAGGCAAGCCAATACGTAACATTGCAAAACCCTTGTCTTTATAAAATTTTAAATCATGAAATTGAAAATGAATGGGGCCATCTGCATTTCTTAAACTTAATAAAATCAAGATGGCACTGATGGCTTGAGAAATAATCGTTGCGGTTGCTACACCAGCAACTCCCATTTTAAAAACAATCACAAAAATCATATTTAAGATAACATTTACGATTCCAGCCACAGTCAAAAAATATAATGGACGTTTCGTATCACCCACTGAACGCAGTATAGCTGCTCCAAAGTTATATACCATAAAAACTGGCATACCCATAAAATAAATCTGCATATACAAAGAAGAAAGACCAATTACGTCTGAAGGCGTAGACATCATCTCCAATAATGGTCTAGCCAAAACAAACCCCAAGATCATCATGAAAATGCCACCAAATATCGCAATAAATAAAGCCGTATGCACGGTTTGTGAAGCATTTTCATCATCTCTTGCTCCAATATATTTTCCAAGCAATACATTGGTTCCCACAGAAACCCCCACAAATAAATTAATTAATAAATTAATCAAAGCACTTGTCGATCCAACAGCTGCTAAAGCATGACTTCCTGTAAAACGTCCTACGACAACAATATCTGCTGCATTAAATAATAATTGTAATATTCCTGATAAGATCAAAGGTATTGAAAACATCAATATTTTCTTTAATAATGGACCTTGGCTCATATCAATTTGATAACTTCTTGCCATACATTCTTCCCCCTTCTAAAACACGAATCATTATAAGAAATAATTCCACTTTTGAAAAGAATAAAATACTTTGATATAATGCACATACATGTGAAAAAGGATGGAATCATCATGACAAAATATCAAAACAACAATCAATTCTCATTTGAGATCATTAAAAAAATACCCGGTGAATTAGGGAGAGCTGGCATCATTCATACGCCACACGGAGATATTCATACTCCCGCTTTTATGTGTGTAGGTACATATGGGCAAGTCCGTTTTTTATCGATGGACAACCTTCATGAAATCTATGCCCAAGCCATGTTATGCAACGGATATCACTTACGTAATATTTCACCTGAAATTGCTCAAGCCGGAGGCCTTGCCGAATGGTCCGGTTGGTCAGGTCCCACATTGACAGACTCTGGTGGATTCCAAGTCATGTCACTTGGCTCAGGCATGGGAAAAGTTGTCAGCATGGATCGAGAAAAAGAAGTTGTCAATACAGATCCTAAAGATCGTCTAGCTATCGTAAGCGAAGATGGTGTTCACTTTACCGATCCTTTCACTGGAAAAGATGACTTTATCGGCCCCGAAGAATCCATGCAAATTCAATGCCGAATCGGTGCTGACATCCATATGGCTTATGATGAACTCACCTCTTTAGCCGACTCTTATGAGTATAACGTAGAAGCTTTAGCTAGAACGGAAAGATGGGCGAAGCGAAGCTTAGATGAACATATGAAACTCCGTGATCAACTTGGATATCGTCAATCTTTATATGGAGTAATTCAAGGAGGGCGTTGGGAAGATTTACGCCGTTCTACTTGTAAAAAAATGGCAAAAATGGACTTTGATGGTTATGGTCTAGGAGGCGCATTTTTAAAAGAAGACCTTGGAGAAATTCTTCGTTGGTGTAATGAAGAACTTCCTGAGGAACGCCCAAGACACTTATTAGGACTTTCACATCCTGATGATATCTTGATTGGTGCTTTGATGGGTGCTGATACTTTTGATTGCGTTGCTCCAACTCGAGAAGCAAGACACGGTCGTATCTATACAAAATATGGACATATCAACATTTCAAAACCTATATATACCGATAACATCGAACCATTAGATCACGATTGTGATTGTCCTACTTGTCAAGCCGGTTGGACCAAAGGTCAATTGCGATCTTTATTAAAATCACAAGATCCTAAAGACAGAGAACGATATTTTACTCTAGCATCGATTCATAATTTACGTTTTATCATTCGTCTCACCGAAGAAATTCGTGAAGCCATATGTAACGATACTTTCCATGCCTATCGTGAAACCTTCTTAGAAAATTATTATGGACCTAAAAAATAAGTTGTATTCAATTTGCAAAGGACAGTGATATATCATACACTGTCCTTTTTTATTCTAAAAATACTAATTTTTCATATAAAGTTAAGAATTTGTTCAGATTTTTATAGAGAAAACGTTCATAAATTACCCTTATCCTAATATTAGGAATAAGAGGTGTATGGTTATGGAAATTAAAATCACAAAATATCTGACAATAGGTGGTACAGCTTTCTTATTTTTATTCATGTACTTTCTTATTTCAAACGGATGTTTAACGGATCCTAATAAACTAGAACTACTTATTAATAGTTTTGGCGTCATGGCTCCTATATTTTTCTTAACATTACAAATTATCCAAGTAATCATTCCTATCATTCCTGGTGGAGTCACTTGTGGTATTGGAGTTATCTTGTTTGGTCCTCTTTGGGGATTCATTCTTAATTATGCCGGATCAATGATTGGTTCTATTATTGCTTTTATCATGGTAAAACACTATGGCCATGACTTTATCTTAAAATTCACAGATCAACGAACTTATGATAAATATATTGGTTGGCTAGATAAAGGAAAAAAATTTAATCGGTTTTTTGCTTTTGCAATCTTAATTCCTGGATTTCCAGATGATCTTCTTTGTATGATCGCCGGTCTTACAAGTATGAGTCTTAAAAAATTCATTTTCATAATTTCCACTTGTAAACCTCTTGCTCTAATTGCTTATTCATGGGGTATCAAAGAAAGTATTATGAGAATCGGATCAATGTTTTAGTTTTATATTGAAATCAAGCAAAAGTCGATTCATAATTTATAAATGTAGATAACTAGGGGAGCGTGTTTATATTGGAATATAATATTTTAGTCGTTGAAGACGAAAGCGGTATTAGAGAAACAATCTGTATCTTCTTAGAAAATCAAGGATATCATGTTTTCATTGCTGAAAACGGTGTTGAAGGATTAAACATCATTCAAAATCATGATATACATCTGGCTGTTGTTGATATCATGATGCCTGTCATGGATGGTATGACTATGGTACTAAAATTAAGAGAAAAATATGATATGCCTGTAATCTTTTTAAGTGCAAAATCAGAAGATATCGATAAAATTAAAGGCTTAAATGTAGGCGCTGATGACTATATCACTAAACCATTTGAACCCTTAGAATTAATAGCTCGTGTAAATTCAAATTTAAGAAGGTATAGTCAAATTTTAAAATTAAAACAAGGATATAAAGAAGAAATACAACAAGAAATCTTGCAAGTTGGTGATTTAATCCTAAACAAAGACACCAAACAAGTTACCATTCGTAATCAAGAATTACATTTAACTTTAAAAGAATATCAAATCTTAGAATTATTGATGAGTCAACCTGGCAGAGTATTTTCCAGTGAACAAATCTATGAAAGCATTTGGAAAGAAGTAGCTATAAATACAGACACCATTATGGTACATATCAGACGTTTACGTAAAAAAATTGAAGAAGACCCTAAAAATCCTGAATACATCAAAGTAGTATGGGGAATTGGATATAAAATAGAAAAAATGTAGGTGATATCATGAATAAAGGAAAAAATATATTTACGATTATACTGATAACACTCTTAATCGTTATGAGTTTTTCAGCTATTAGTTTTTATGATAATGTCAACACAAGAGATATCGATAAGTTCAAAAATATTGAATATTATTTTTCTGATGAATTTCAATATACAACCCTAGGGTTAACGATGCAGTTAGATTCAGATTATAATCCTCTTCTATTCTCAAATTCTGTGAATGATGAAAATAAAGAATATGTGAAGAGTGAATTTAATAATCGCTTAGAAGATATCAGAAGTTTTATGCATATGGATAAAGATTTTTTCTATATTGCAAAAAATACAGAAACCAATCAACTCATAACGAATATTAAAAATTATGATCCAAATACTTTTAACTTAGACGATTATGGCTATACCATCCATGTTAATTATGATAAAGAAGGTTATTGTACGACTGACGGTAACGTAAATAATATCTTTTCTAAAATGGAAATTAATGATTTATTTGATAATTATGAATATACTTATAAATTCTCTAATATTTCTAATAATGATATTTCTGTAAATACTCCTAAAAACATAGATATTCAATATATATTTTCAAAAGATATTCAATCATTTGATGGATTATCTGGCTATTTAAATTCATGGGAACATTATAACTCCTTTACGGCTGTAGTATTTTGTATATTTGCTGCTATCGTATTCTTATTTATCCTTTTCTATCCTATTAAATACGTTGAACAAACCAATCCATTTAAAATGATAAAAAAATGGAGTTTTGAAATTAATGTTTTTGTTTGGTCAACCATTGTAACGTTGGCTGTGATGGCTGTATTGGTACTTTCTGGAACTACAATTAATGGTCAATTAAGTTATATGTTATCAAGTTTTGGTATTGGGTATGCCAATCAAATATTATTAATGATCAATTTTGTTGTTTGGTATTTATCTTTATTATCCGTAGCTATTAGTACTTTCTTGATTAAATTCATTGTAACTTATGGTCCCATCCGTTATTTAAAAGACCATACATTGGTTTCTAAATTACTGTCTTATATTCGATGTAAGTTAAATATTATCTCAGAAATAGATCTTACATCACCAATGAACGCTACGATTATGAAATATGTTTTAATTAATGGAGCTATTACTATTTTTATCGCATTATGGAATGTTGCATTATCAATTGTATTTTCTATTATATATACATTCTTACTCTTCTTTTATATCAAAAAGAAAATACAAGATATTCAAACAAATTACAATACATTATTGAGCTCCATTAAAAATATCATCTCTGAGGATTTTGATACGATTACTGAAAAAGATTTCGGTATCTTTGAATCAAGCAAAGAAGAACTCAACCAACTCAGTGAAAACTTTGAATTGGCAATTCAAGAAAAAGTTAAATCAGAAAAAATGAAGACAGAATTAATTTCAAATGTATCACATGATTTAAAAACACCGCTAACTTGTATTAAAAACTATCTCGTTTTATTAAAAGACGATAACATAACACTAGAAAACAAACATTATTATATAGAACAACTAACTTTATATACGAATAGGCTTAAAAACCTTATTGAAGACCTATTTGAAATCAGCAAGGTTGATAGTGGAAATATCAATCTTAATATCCAAGAATTAAATATCGTTTCTTTATTGAATCAAGCTTATTTAGAAAATGAAGATATGTTAGAATCTAAAAATTTAACCTTTGTTAAAAAATTCAATACAGAAAAACTACTGCTCAATCTCGATAGTGATAAAACATATCGTGTCTTTGAAAACTTATTTACCAATATAGATAAATACGCATTACCTGGCAGTCGTGCATATTTAACATTAACAGAGTTACAAGATCAAGTAGACATCGAATTTTCAAATATTTCAGAAGTACCAATGGATTTTACTTCTGAAGAAATCACTGAACGTTTTGTTCGTGGTGATAAATCTCGTTCTAAACAAGGTAGTGGCTTAGGATTAGCCATCGCTCGAAGTTTTACAGAAGCACAAGGTGGAACATTTAAAATTACAATCGATTGTGACTTGTTCAAAGTAAAAATCACTTTCCCTAAATACGATACGAACAAAGAAGAAAATATCGTAGAATAAATCAAAAGCCATCTCATAAAAAATGAAGATGGCTTTTATTTTTTGTTAAGAAATTGTTCATTTTTTTAACCGGTTCTAATTAAGACCTTTTTTCTATACTTTAAATAGAAAGAAGGATGATTTATGTTAACCGTAATTATGTCGGCGATTAGCTTCATATTTATATTTAGTTTCTTCATTTATGAGTTTAATAAAACAAATTTAAACAGCGTCGTTAAAATATTATCAGCGACTTTATTATCACTACCTGCATTAAAACTTAATAGTGTTTTATTCATATTTGAAGTACACTTTGTTGTAATAACAATTGTATTTGAATTCTTATTCAAAAAAATTATAAAATCTGATACAAAAAAATACAAAAAGCTTTATATGTGTATTCCAATTCCATTAATTCTTTCCATCAGTCTAATGTATTTTGGCTTTTATAATATGAACCATATTTTAAAAACAGAATATAATATTGATACAGAAAAATCATTAAGCAAAGATTATAAAATAGCGATGATTGCCGATTTACATTATCCAACATCAACCAATGAAGAAGAACTGAATCAATTAGTAGATCGAATTGCAAACGAAAATCCTGATTTTGTTATGTTGTGTGGTGATATCATCGATGAAAATACGACACCGCAAGAAAGAATTGATACATTTGAAACATTGGGAAAATTAAGTCAAACATCACAAGTATTGTATGTTTATGGAAACCATGATACAGGTAAGCATTCATTTAACAATCGTATTTCTAGTAAACAATTAGAATCACTTATCGAAAACTATGGAATTCAAGTTTTAAACGATGAACAAATCCAATTCAATAATGAAATATCAATTATCGGTAGAAAAGACTACAGTTTACACGAACGTTTTAACATGAATGAATATCCAAAAAATGATAAAACATATAATATCGTCATTGACCATCAACCAAAAAATTTAAACGAATGTGCTCAAAATAATATTGATTTACATTTATCCGGTCATACACATGCAGGTCAAATATTTCCTCTTTACTATTTGTATGAATTATTGAATATCAATGAACTGAACTATGGCTTAAAAGAATTTGATCAAATGTCTGCCATAAATACATCTGGTGTCTCTGGATGGGGATTTCCGATTCGAACAGAACATCATAGTGAGTTCATGATCATACATATTCATTCATGATAAAAAATACATCGTATGACTGCGATGTATTTTTTATCATTATTTATTTTGTATCTCCTGTAAAATGGAGATAAATTGATGCAGATCTTTGTCTTGTATGCACCAAGACATACAAAAAATAAACCACAACCAAAATAAAGCAGAAAATGAGATTGAGAAAATAGAACTCGCTAAAGCACAAGCAATGATTCCTAAAATAAAAGTGATACCTTTCAAAAACAATGAGAAAAAGAAGCGATAAGTAATTTCAAAAAAATCATCAAATGAATACTTGTTACAAAATTCAGTATTCACTTCTAATAAAGAGTCATACATACCCTGTGCAAAATTTTTGATAAATTGTTTCATTTTAAACCACTCTTACATAAACGAATTACATATCTTGATCACAAAACGAATCAATTTATATAAAGATATTGTATCTTGATTTTGTAAACGCACTGTGCAGCGATCAATTCTTTGAACACTCGGCATCCTTGCGACAAAATCCGCATTTTGATATTTATGGAATGTGATATCTACGACATGGGAATCTGTATCCATCGGTTTTTCCAAAGATTTTAGAGATTCTTGAATGGCATTTTGATATCGTCTTGTCAATTCATCACGACTACAACAAAGAGCCGTTTGATTATTGAATGCTTTCTTAGTTTGAACAAATTGTGCAGCATATGGAAGTTCTTCTTGAATCTGTTGTTCTAAAATATCGTCTCCACTAATCAATAGAATGGGAACTCGATATGCATGAGCCAATAAGGAGTTTACTCCCACTTCGCCAACTTCTTTTCCATCTATACAAATTTTAGAAACCATGGTTCCCCAAATTGTATGTGCCATGACTCCTTCAGTATTCGATTTTGCGTGATAGCCAATCATCATGATACCATCAAAACTATCGTCCAATCCTTCCATCATACCAAACTCTTTGTAGGCTCCATTGCTCGAAATAAAACTTGCTCTAGAATCAAGCCTTGATGGTAATAGATTATCCATATTTCCATGTCCATCATTGACACATACTTCTTGTACGCCATTTTGAAATAAAAAATCAATCACCATATTCACTTCATTGATCATATTATTTTGATATTCTTCATACAATTTTCCCCCTGGCATCGTATGAACCGGATTACTATTGCCCCAAATCCCTTCTATATCTGCAGAAATATATATTTTACGCATCGTTTTCACCTCTCTATGATTATCATACAACAAAGGAATAAAAAAAGCCGAATAAATCGGCTTAATCTTCATCTAATTGTTTGATGATCTTGGAAATCCAAATGGTTCGAAGAATCCCAAATACTAGAACACCTATGCCTACAAAGAAGACGGCTTTTTCTTTTACAATAGCACTAAAGATCATCAATACGATTCCAAGTCCAGCAAGTTGTAATTGCTTTAATAATGCTTTTTGAGAATCTGTCATTTTAAGAAATTTTTGATCCGTTAGGCATTGTCTTTTCAACAGTTAAAAAGCTCAATTCTTTATCTTGTGTCGCACAAAGAATCATTCCATTAGATTCTACTCCACGTAAATTTACAGGTTTCAAGTTTGTCGCAACAACAACTTGTTTTCCAATCAAATCACTAGGTTGATAATGTTTCGCAATACCTGAAACAACTTGACGAACTTCTCCGCCAAGATCAATTTGTTCAACCAATAATCGATCTGCTTTTGGATGTGGTTGACAATCAATGATCGTTCCTACTTTCATTTCCACTTTCGCAAAGTCATCAATTGTGATTTTTGGTCCTTCGTCCACTTTTTTTGCTTCTTCTTTTTTTGCTTCCATATTCTTCATGAATTCTTTCTCATCGATACGAGCAAATAAAACTTCCGCTTTCTTTTCTACATGAATATCTGTTTCTAATTGACCAAAAACTTCAATTGAATCAAAATCACGTTTTGTCGTATGTAACATATTTAAAATCTTTTCACTTGTTTCTGGTAAGAAACTTGATAATAAAACAGCACTAATACGAATTGATTCTAATAAATTATATAAGACTGTTTGTAAACGTTCTTGTTTCTCTTCATCTTTTGCCAATGCCCAAGGCATGGTTTCATCAATATATTTATTAGTTCTTCTTAGTAATGTAAAAATTTCATCTAAGGCATCTCCTACTTTGAAGGCATCCATTTTTTCTTCTACAGCCCCTTTGGTATTTTGTGCTAATGTGATCAATTCATCATCCACATCTTCTGTTACATGAGGGTTAGATACAAGACCATCAAAATATTTATTAGACATCGCAATTGTACGAGACACTAAGTTTCCTAAGATATTGGCTAAATCTGAGTTAATCCGTTCGATCATCAATTCCCATGTGATTGTACCATCTTGTGCAAATGGCATTTCATGTAAACAATAATAACGAACCGCATCTACACCAAAATGTTCTACTAGATCTTCTGCATAGATTACATTTCCTTTTGATTTTGACATTTTACCATCACCAATTAATAACCAAGGATGCCCAAAGACTTTCTTAGGCAATGGAAGATCTAATGCCATCAAAATAATTGGCCAATATATAGTGTGGAAACGTAAAATATCTTTACCAATGATATGCGTACCTGGCCAATATTTTTGGAAAGCCTCTCCACTTTCACCTAACGCATTATATCCTAATGTCGTAATATAGTTACTTAATGCATCGATCCATACATAAACAACATGTTTATCATCAAAATCTACAGGTACACCCCAAGTAAATGATGTACGTGATACACAAAGGTCTTGTAATCCTGGACGCAAAAAGTTATTCAACATTTCATTTTTTCTAGATTCAGGTTGAATAAAATCAGGATGATCTTCGATATATTGAATCAAGCGATCTGCATATTTTTGCATATTGAAAAAATACGCTTCTTCTTTCGCCTTTTGTACAGGACGTCCACAATCTGGACATTTTCCATCCACCAATTGTGATTCAGTCCAAAAGCTTTCACATGGTGTACAATACCATCCTTCATATTCTCCTTTGTAAATATCACCTTGATCATATAGTCGTTTAAAAATTTGTTGTACTTTCTTCACATGATCTTCATCTGTTGTACGAACAAAATAATCATAGCTTGTATTCATCAAATCCCAATTTGACTTAATTTTAGCAGCTACATCGTCCACGAATTGTTGTGGAGTCACTCCAGCAGCTTTCGCCTTTTCTTCAATTTTGATACCATGTTCATCTGTTCCAGTTTGAAAGAAGACATCATATCCTTGTGCTCTTTTAAAACGAGCAATCGAATCACTTAAAATAATCTCATATGTATTCCCAATATGAGGACGACCTGATGTATAAGCAATCGCAGTTGTTAAATAATAGGGTTCTTTTTTACACATAATAATTTCCTTTCTTAAAAAATAAAAAACTTCCATCCAAGGACGAAAGTTTCGTGGTACCACCTTAGTTTATGCATATGCACCTTAAATCTGTTAACGCCAGCTACGTTTCTTCCTACCAATCAAAAGAAAAACTCCAAGACCATCTTCTTGCTTTGTCCCCTACAAGGTTGCACCTACCCCTTGCTCTCTAAAAGTCTTTCAAAGCAATACTCTTCTCTTCAATGTTTCTATTGGTATTATACTGAAGAACCTTTTTAAAATCAATCTCTTCTATTTTGAAAAAAGAGAACCCGCAGGTTCTCTAAGCAGCTTTTGTCAAAATTCGAATCAGTGGCAAAGCTTTTTGTGGACAATGAGTTTGTCCCAAATGTAAACTAGGTTTATTTGGTCCATGATAATCACTACCACAAGAAATAAACGCTTTATGTTTTTGTGCGATACGAAGTAAATTTGTCATCGTTTGAGAATGAACTGCTGGTGAAAAGACTTCAATACCATCCACTCCCAACATCATCAATTCATCAATCATATCATCACTTATATGATCCATGTTCCATCCGGATAAAATAACAATTCCTTGTGCATCATGAATCATTTGAATAATTTCTTGTGCTTGCGGATATTGTCCTCTTACATAACAAGGTCCATTTTTACCAAAGATATGTTGTTTGAATTTTTCCATGGCCTCTTTATCATTATGACTCGCTTCAATATATTTATTCACAAATGGAAGATTTCTAACTCTTTCATTATTGAAGATCATTTGTGTAATATCATCTGGAGTAATCGTTTGGAAACGAGAATTATTCATCAAGGAATCAACATCAATATGAATACCAGAATAATCTTCAAACAAACGTACTCTTTGTAAAGACATTTCTTTTTCACGAGTTAATGATTCTCGTTCTAATACATCAAATACTTCATTGGTCCAATCAATATAATATCCCAATAAACGAAGTCTTGTATGTCTATATTGAACATCCAATTCAACACCTGGAATATATTGAATATCATACAAATGGGCAAAACGAACTGCAGCTGCATTAGCTCTAGCACAGTTATGGTCAGTGATCGAAATTACTTCCATATTGGCCATTTTTGCTTGTTTAAAGATTTCTTCTACATCATAATATCCATCATCGCTATAGTTCGATCGGATATGTAAATCGATAGGTGATAAAACAATTTCTTGTTTCTTCTTTTGTTCAAATTGAATTTGTAATGGTGGTTCATGCACCAATCGAAGACCAAAAATCAAATCCATCAACGTTTGTTGATTTGGTGTCAATAAAACAAAAATGCCATTGAAGATCCACCATGCAACAATCCCAAAAATTTGGAAAAAATATCCACCAATCATCAAAGGCAAACCAAACCCTAACAATTGACGTAAAATCAAATTTAAAGCTGGTGCTTCTTGATTATTGGATCGTTTTACAAATTTAAGATCCATCATCACACAACCAAAAGATTGTCCTTTACTACGAGCAGTAAAGAAGCCTAAAAAAATCATACTTGTCACAAATAATAGACCAAACATGACATAGAACAATAAATCAAATAAACGTGGTGGAACAATACCACATAAAATCAAAAGAAAAATTAAGACCCATATATAAACAGGTAGTAAACAAACATTTAAATCTATTAAGAAAGCGAAAAAGTGATCTTGATAGTCATATACATTTCTTTTTAAAGGTTTTGCGTAACGAAATCCACTTTTTCGATATATTTTTGATTTCTTATTAAAAT
>Kit_p2__coassemble_1018_pt1 | contig 21186 bp, 18 predicted proteins | sample Kit_p2__metabat2_low_PE_059 | metagenome-assembled genome bin Kit_p2 | reverse complement strand
GTTTTTTTGTTTTTACAAAAAGATATTTAATATCAGAATATTCAAATTCTATACAATATTTTGATCCCTTTATCTTTTTGTTAAATTCTTCAATTAGTAGTTCATTATTTATAATAGAACTAGAAGTAATTATTTCAGAAAAATCTAAATCATTCGAAATTGATGGTACATATCTCCATTCTTTTTCATCTCCAAAATCTTTAACTTTTCCTGTTTTTAAATCTTTTCCTTTAATATACTTTTGGTATTTTAAATTCATATTTAAGATTTCAGTTATATCATCAAGCAATTCTTCATTACCAACATAGTTCATTGCACTATTAAACGATTTTTTAATAGATATTGGATATTCAGAATTTGGATTATAATAAATTACTGGTTGAAGACCACTTCGAACACCCCACTCTTTTGTTAATCCAATGCATATATCCCCATATTCTTTTTTATGTCTATTAACTTGATGCAAAGGAATATCACAAAAGCACTTCATTAAAATCATTACTTCAGAAATGCTTATGTCAAATAATTCTAACGATTCTTTACAATATCTTGGATAAATTTTTTTATCGCATAAAATTTCAGCTAAATATTCGAATTTATTCATAAAATGGAAAAATGAGTCTGCACTTTGATAAGATTTAGGTAATTTTTTATCGAATTTAACATTACTTGGATTTGATGGAAGATTTTTAAATTTATTTTCATCCATTATTTAATATCCCCTAACTATAATACATTTTCTTCCACTGAATTATTAGCTTTTTCTCCATACCATTTTATTCACCACTCCTGTGTATGATTGAATCAATTTTACCACTTTTGTTGAAACATTTTCATCTACATAATCAGGTACTGGTATTCCTAAATCATGATCATTGTTCATTTCAACGGCTGTATCGACTGCTTGTAATAATGATTTTTCATCAATACCAGCTAGAATGAAATCTGCTTTATCTAATGCTTCAGGACGTTCTGTGCTTGTACGAATACAAATAGCTGGGAATGAATGACCAACGCTAGTAAAGAATGAACTTTCTTCTGGAAGAGTTCCACTATCACTTACAACAGCGTAAGCATTCATTTGAAGACAGTTATAATCATGGAATCCTAATGGTTCATGTTGAATTACACGTGGATCTAATTGAAAACCTGATTGTTCCAAACGTTTTTTACTTCTAGGATGACATGAATAAAGAATTGGCATATCATACTTCTCTGCCATTTTATTAATCGCATTGAATAAAGAAATAAAGTTCTTTTCTGTATCAATATTTTCTTCTCGATGTGCACTCAATAAAATATATTTACCTTTTTCCAATCCCAAACGAGAATGAATATCACTTGCCTCAATTTGACTCAGATTATTGTGCAATACCTCTGCCATTGGAGAACCTGTAACGTATACTCTTTCTTTAGGTAATCCACATTCATGTAAATATTTACGTGCATGTTCGGAATAACATAAGTTAACATCACTAATAATGTCTACAATACGTCTATTTGTTTCTTCTGGTAAACATTCATCTTTACAACGATTTCCAGCTTCCATATGGAAAATAGGAATATGAAGACGTTTTGCTCCAATGACAGATAGACAACTATTTGTATCTCCCAATACCAAAACCGCATCTGGTTGAATTTCAACCATTAACTCATAAGAACGAGCAATGATATTTCCCATGGTTTCTCCTAAGTTATTTCCTACAGCGTTCAAATATACTTCTGGATCTTCCAATTGAAGGTCTTTAAAGAATACTCCATTCAAATTATAATCATAGTTTTGACCTGTATGTGCCAGTACTACATCAAAATATTTGCGACATTTATTAATTACTGCTGCCAATCGAATAATTTCAGGACGAGTCCCCACAATAATCAATAATTTTAATTTCCCATTATTCTTAAACATAATTTATTCCCTTTCTGTACGTCACTTTTATAAGTATAAACCTTAAAAAATTTATCGTTTCCAATTTCCATTTTCAACGACAATTCCTGCTTCTATTTTAGTACAGGACTCAATTCTATTGTTCGCCTTGATTGTTACATGTAAACAAATATGAGATCCCTTTTCTATCCAACAATCATGATCTACAACTGCACCACAATTAATGATACACCCATCTTCTATGACTGTATTTGTATTGATCACACTCATAGGCAATACTATACAACCTTGTCCAAGTTGTACCGTAGGACTTACATATGCCAAAGGGTGCACCAATGTTGGAATAATAATCTCATTCTCCACTAAACGATTGATCCACTCCAAACGAGTTTGATTATTTCCAAAAGCTGGATATATATGATCATATCTATAGTCTAAATAATGAGAACAATCTAAATATTTATCATTACCATCATCTAAAAATATAATTTCAGAATAAATATCCATTTGCTGAGCCAAATCCTTAACAGTTTGTCCATAACCCCCAGCACCTAATATAATCAATCTCATTACTTCACCTTTTCAAAGAATGTATCAGGTTTATTTAGATTAAAGATTTCATTACAAGTCATCACTGTTACAAGATCTTCCGTATCACTCAAATTAATAATATTATGAGTCCAGCCTGGAATCATATAAATCGCTTCAATTTTATCTCCACTGACTTCAAATTCAACAATCTCACCAGTATTTATATTACGTTCCTGTATCAAACCATGGCCATGTACAACAATAAACTGTTCCCATTTACTATTATGCCAATGTTGACCTTTCGTGATTCCAGGTTTGCTTATATTAATACTCACTTGTCCACAATCCTCAGTGTGAACTAGCTCTGTAAAAGATCCTCTATCATCACAATTCATTTTCATTGCATATTTAAATTTATCAGTTGGTAAATATGTTAAATACAAACTAAATAACTTTTTTGCGAAAGATCCTTCTGGACATTTTGGCATCATTAAATTGATTGGCTGTTCTTTAAATTGTTCTAATAAATCGACAATTTCCCCTAATGTAACCTTGTGGGTAACTGGTACACAACAATATCGACCATCTTTCTGTATAACAGTGTCTACACCATCAAATTCACAATGCTGTTCTTTTCCTTCCAAAAGATCAAACATTCCTTCTACAAGGTCATCAATATAAAGAACTTCTAATTCCGTACTTCTATCATTGACAGTAAATTCTTCATTGTTAGCAACAGCCCAACAAAAAGTAGAAATGGCACTATTGTATTTAGGTCTAGAATGTCCCATTAAATTCACAAAGCGATAGACATAAACAGGAGCTCCAGTTTCTTTACCATATTCAAAGAATAATTCTTCTCCAGCCTTTTTACTTCTTCCATATTCAGAATTCCCAAATCTTCCAGCTAGTGTGGCTTGCACAGAAGAAGATAACATGATGCCCGCTTTATTATTATACTTTTTTAAAGTATTCAAAAGATCAGATGCAAAACCAAAGTTACCATTCATAAAATCCTCAGGATTTTCCGGACGGTTAACTCCAGCTAAATTAAAAACAAAATCAGCTTTTGCGCAATATTCATTCAATTCTTCTTCTGTACTATTCAAATCATATTCAAAGATTTCATCAATCTTTAAATTGGGCCTTGTTTTATTCTTACCATCTCTTATATTTTTTAAATTGTTACAAAGAGCAGTACCGACCATACCCTTTGCCCCTGTTACAAGTATATTCATTTTCCATTCCTTCCTGAGCATCTTTCACTCATTTCGTAACCCCGTCATCTATTATTCGGTCTTCTTCTATGACTGTTTCATTACTAATCGCACACGTACTGCCAATTTTCACTCTCTTCCCAATATGCCATTGTTCTAACAACAGAATTTGAATAAATCAGGGTATAATTATCTACTGTTCCATCATGATTATTTCCACCTCGGATTCAACAAAATCCATTTCCAACCTTTGCAAAAGGACTGATATATGCAGATATACAAATGATATTCGGAAAATCGTAACCAATCTCTTCTGCTTTCTTATAGACATTTTCACGGAACTAATTGTTTCCGATTGAAACAACAAGTTTCTTATAATCACGAATCAATGTTGGTCAATCCTCTATATGACAGACAATCGTGATGCCACAAACTTCCGTTCCAACCGCATACCCGTCATCTACAAAAGCCACATCATATTGCTGCTCTATAGATGTTCCATAACAACTCTGCCAAAAACACTAGCACCTACTAATAATTTTTCCATCATCTTAATCATGTCTAATACCTTCCAGCTCTTCTTTTACGTAATCAGTTGTAAGAATCTTCTTCACAGTTCCTTCTACATCAAGTCTCGTTGTGTTATGGCTGGTATAAGATTCGTCTGCCATAGTATGAACCTCACCGTTTACAACAAACTTATCATAATTCAGGTCACGACTGTCTGCTGCAACACGATAGTAGCCACCCATGTCTTCTGCTCTTAGTCTTTCTTCTTTTGTCATCAGTGTTTCATATAATTTTTCACCATGGCGTGTACCAATGATATTTGTTCCTGTATCACCAAATAACTGCTGTACAGCTTTTGCCAAATCCCCAATAGTAGAAGCGTCCGCTTTCTGAATAAATAAATCTCCAGGATTTGCATGTTCAAACGCAAAACGAACCAGTTCTACTGCTTCATCAAGATTCATTAAGAAACGGGTCATGTTCGGATCTGTAATAGTAATCGGTTTTCCATTTTTAATCTGATCGATAAACAGTGGGATTACAGAACCACGAGAACACATAACATTACCATATCTGGTACAGCAAATCACCGTTCCGCCACGTTTCGCTGCCACTCTGGCATTTGCAAAAATAACATGTTCCATCATAGCTTTAGAAATGCCCATTGCGTTGATTGGATATGCCGCTTTATCTGTTGACAAACAAACTACTCGTTTTACGCCTGCTTCAATTGCTGCATGAAGCACGTTATCCGTACCTTCAATATTTGTTCTTACCGCTTCCATTGGAAAGAACTCACAGGAAGGAACCTGCTTTAAAGCTGCTGCATGGAAAATATAATCTACGCCCGGCATTGCATCTCTCACAGACTGGATGTTACGAACATCCCCCACATAAAATTGTACCTTATTCGCATGTTCCGAATACTTCGCCTGAAGTTCATGTCGCATATCATCCTGTTTCTTTTCATCACGAGAAAAAATGCGAATTTCTCCGATATCTGTTGTTAAGAAATGCTTCAACACTGTATTTCCAAAAGACCCCGTACCACCTGTAATCATTAAAGTTTTTCCTGTAAATGCTGACATTTTTTTCCCTCCATACTTTTCATTAATTTTTTTATTATAACTGAACTAAGAAATGCTAATGCTAATCCTAAAATCATGATTATGATATATAGTACTAGCCTATAATTAAAATTGTCATTAGCAAGGAATATATTTCCCCAATATTTAATTGCTTGCAAAAGAAAAATATTAAACAAATAGCTTTCTAAAGAAATTGAACCAACCTTGGCTAGCATACATCTAAATAGTCTTCCAGAATATTTTATGAATATGTTAATTATAAAAATAATAGAAATTGATAACATTCCTACAGACATATCGCAAAATATCTGTTTTTCCTTCAAAGAAGTTACGCTTTTAATCGCAAAAAGCACTAAACCTGTGATAAATAAAACTCTACTCTTAAATGTGCCCCTTCTAATTGATTCTGCAACATAATTGCCTACTAAAAATATACACCCCCCACAATAATCTGCGACAGGTGAGTATATAATTGTATATTTACATTTGATATATAAAACGAAATTAACAAAATAAATGCAATGAGTAAGCCTGTTTTCAGTGCTCTTTTCCCTTTTTCTAACCACCTAAATAACAATGGATATATAATATAAATTGGAATTATAGCCGCAACAAACCATGCTCCTGTATGTTCTTCCCAAAAAGATAAAGTGGTTAATTCATACAAAAACTGAGCAATATTTCCTTCTTCGCATATTAAATACCGTATTCCATACCAAATCCCTCCAATAAATAAATATGGAACAAGCACCCTAATAAATCTTTTTTTTAAAAATTCTAAATAATTCCCATTACTCTTTAACGAATAATATAAGCCAATTCCAGACAAAAAAAGAAATATATTCACTCCCATTGTACCATAACTAATTAGATGACCTAAACTTCCTGGAAAGGGTACAATAGAAACAGAATGGCATAAAACTATCATCAATGTTGCTATACCAAACAATTCATTTCTATATTCCGTTAATGAATTCTTTCCCGTTTTCATTGTCTAATTCTCCTTTGCCTATTTACACTCAGATAAAAACTCCCTCATATCATCAATATACTTTTCCTTTGAAAATTCCTTTTCTGCATACCTGTAAGCATTCTTTTTCATCTCAAGTATTTTCGTTTGATCCATTTCCAAAATATTCTGCAACGCAGTTGTCAACGTTTTCACAGAATTGTCCTTTACTAGGATACCATTTTTCATATGTTCAACAAATAAATCCGTACCTCCAACCCGTGTACATAGACTAGGAACCCCTAATTTCATTGCTTCGCAAAACTTTGTTGATACACCTGCTTTTGCATATCTTTTGTTTTGTCTTAATAAGACGGAAAAATCTGCTTCTTTTACTAGTTTCAAAACATCCTCATGAGGCATTCGTCCATGCACAAAAATCCCAAACTTACCTAAATCATTTACATTTAGACAATGAGCAATCTCATTTTCTGATGGTCCTATTACATCAAAAGAAATTCTCACTTTATCTTTATTAATAATTAATAACGTTTCTATTAGTTCTTTTAAATAATCTTTATGAGATAAACTTCCCGCAAAAACCAATCTAATCTCTGAATTACATCTTTCATCCTTTGTACATATAACTTCATCTTCATTACTAAGTACAGGAAATGTAGGCGGAATGCAAATCACATTGCACCCTTGTGATTGATAATGATCTGCGAGATATTTACTAATAACAATCTCATTTTTACATTTTTTATCTGTGTATTTCTTTTGGATATCTTTTTGCATAACAATCAAATTTGCAGACAGGTTTCTTTCTTTATCTGTTTCCATCCACTCAGTTGTTTCTATAATTAATTTTATTTTGTTTATATTACAAAGTTTTCTTATTTTATTTTGTAGAACAACCGAATTCACTTCATACAGTATTACAAACTCTGGCTTTATTGCTTCAATTATTTTTTTTGCAGAAGAATACGAATTATTTGCAAACAACAAATCAATATTCCATTTTAAACCTCTGATTTTCCCTTTTCCTTCGATAGACTCCATATAATGATATTTGATAATATCATTTGATTTCAGCTTCTCTTTGTTTTTTGGTGTATCACATATTGCATGTACCTCATATCCCAAATTTCTTAAAAGCTCAGATCGATTATGTACATGAATTGCTGATGCTGTATTTGCTTCGCCGACATTACCTAAATAAACAATTTTTTTTAACATCTCGCTATACCTCTCTTTTGTTTAAGTGATCTTTGATTTCTTTCCATGCATAATATGGTGTAATAATTGCTGATATCAAAGTTGCACAAATTGTTCCTAATAAGACACCAACTACCCCCATATTAAACTGTCGCAAAAAGATTAATGATAACGGAATATTAATAATACCCTGAATTATCGCAACTGGCACCAACACATTCATTAATGATAGTCCATTTGCTATTTGTGAATAAATCGCATTCCACATAAATATAATCGCATAAACTCCCATAAGAGGAATTAATCCTGGCGAATAACTTAAGTCTTTCTGTAACCATATTAGAGCTACAGGACGAAAAATAACAACAAGTACAATGACACCAACAACACCTAATATCATCAATTTATACATAGTATGAATACTATTTTTTATCATTGCATAATTGTCTTCTGCTTTTGCAGCCGCCGTTCGAGACCAATACGGAGCTACTAACATTGCAAATAATGCTGTACCAATTGAAAATAGTTTATTTACAATACTATAACTTGTAACTTCAGCCGGACCGATAAAATGTGAAATAATTAAATTATCCGTTGTAAAAAGAATAAGCGCTGCAATTTGAACAATAAAAAATTTTATTCCTAAATTTGTTGTTTCTTTTGCTTCTCTCGTTGAATAATATGTCACTTTGGGTATAAAACATTTATTTTTTCGAAACAAAATCACACTAAAGATAATGGATATCACAAAATCTGTTATACCATAAAGGAGTGCAACTAACAAAATGCTGGGCTTTTTATATTTAATTAATACAAATACGCCCAACAACATTAATACCTGTTGCAATACTCCCATTAATCCAACCCTACTATTTTCTTGAATTGCATAAAATATACTTTTGCATAAGGATAACCAGAAATTAATACCAACTAAAAGAATACTAATCCCCATAATAATCTTAAGATTTTCATTAAAAGTCTTAATTCCAAATACACTTTCCCAATTAATAATTCCCGCTAACACACAGCCTACAAGTATTGCTCCTAAAACAATAATTGCTAACATAATGTACGCACTTGAAACATACTTGCGAGTTTTTATTTCATTATCTTCGCCTTGCTTTGCCAAACTTTCTGCTAATTTATTACGAAGACCATTTCCTATCCCTACATCAAAATAGGTAATCCATGAAAGGACATTTAGAATTGTCGTCCATACACCATATTTAAATTCACCTAAATAAAACAAAACAAGTGGGACATAAAGGTAACTTACTATCATAGAGAGGCCTTTATATACTGTTCCTAAAATCATATTTTTTTTGACTTGCTTTTCACTCAAATCAATTCTATTCATTTACTCCATATCTCCTTGTAATATTGATTCGTATAGATTATAATAATCACTACAGATTTATTTATCAAAAATAGTAGTTTGCACTCCATCTAATTTTTTTCTTTGTAAAAAAAAGACATTAGCAGAACATGCTAAGGCCTCACCATTTTATTTGATTACAGAATCTGTTTTTGCGTCATATATTCATTCTGTACTACTGCAATGACGATTTTAATTAACCATTAAAATTTTCATGAAAAATAATAGCTCGTTTACTTGGAACAATTGTATACAATCTCCTCATAAATTTTGCATAATACTTCATTATTTCTTTCTTTATCATGTGTGATGAGAGCTTTTTTCCTTGCTTCTTGTCCTAGATTATCTGCTAATGATTCATTCTCAAATATTTTGCATAAATAAAATGCCAATTTATAACTTTCATTGAATGGATAAATAAATCCTTCTTTTTTATGTTCCATCATATCTGCACATCCACCGACATCACTTGCAACACATGGAACTCCTAAGAGCATGGCTTCACCTAGTGAATTAGGTGAATTTTCGATTGCTGATGCAGATACAAAAACATTACTTTCCAACAATGTTTTTTTCATATGATTAGCATCCATCATTCCGCAAAAAATAATATTATTTTCTAGTCCATATTTTCTAATCAGATTCTGAATATAATTACCATATGTATTCCCTTTTAATTTATTTCCATGAAAAATATCTTGACCAGCTACTTTAATTAAGAGATCAGGATATTGTTCTTTTATCAAACTAACAGCCTCTAAAACTCTATGAAATCCTTTAATAGGATAAGATGCCTGACTTATGAAAATTTGATGTGGTCTACATTTCTTATAATTCCATTGATCTGAGTAGAACGTACTTCTTAACGATTCATTGCATTTATAATAAACCCTTTTATGATTTATTATACCTGTACACGCCTCATCCCAACTTGTTCTTCCAATTACATTCTTCACATTTCTTAAAAGTTCTATTTCTCTCTCTCCACGAAATTCAAAAGATTTTTTCAATAACCGTAAAGAACAGTGTCCCTTTAATTCAGACAACGTTGATAAATTCATTATTCGATTAGGTACGCCAGCATCAAAATGCTTTGCTAAAACACTTACTAAACCTTGTATTGAAATAATGGTTTTTTCTTCGTATCCTCCCCCGATATTTTTTAATACTTTAAAAAATTCCAGTGCATACAAATACTCTGTTCCCCAAAAATGAATGATATCTGGTTTTCTTTTTTCAACAATTTTTTTAAATAAATCCACTGCTACACTTTTATTATTTAATGTCTTCGTTGCCTCCAAATATTTCATTGGAATACCATAACTATAAAAATTTGACTCATATGCTTCAATTAAAGACTCTGATTCATAATTGGGATAGCAATATATCAAAGAAATATCTTCATCTTTTAGCAATAACTCCGATGCTCCATCTAACCAGCCACCAACATAATTTGTATTTTTTTTATTACTTATTGCATCAATTTTAGGTATTTTTACATTACAAACCCATAATATTTTCATTTTCAAATCTTTTCTCCCTTTTCATATTATCCATACATCTTTTCAACATCTACACATCCATATTTAATAGCAATCGGAAACAGTATAAATGCCGGATAAAACATATTCGACTGTGCCAATAAAGTATTAACATACAATAAAATATATAGTACTATTTCTGATTTTCGCATCTTATGTTTAAGTGGAGAAAAAATCCACCATAAAACAAATATCCATGGAATAATCCCCCAAACAGCAGCAAAAGACAGAATTTCTGCTGCAACAAATCCTGTTTTTTCCGTATTCAATAACGTTCCTAAATTTGTATATCCGATGCCGAATGGGTGTTTCACTATGCTTATCAACGTTAATAATATCGTACCAACCCTTGCAGCACTTGAGCTATTATCCACCAAAGAAAGCGTTCCTTTAGGAAACATTTTATCAATAATTGCGATTTGAAAGATACTATCTACTCCTCTTATTTGATAATCAACCAACAGAAGAAACGCCATCCCACAAATAAGTAACAATATTTTTTGTCTACTATATAGCCTTTTCTCTTTAGAATTAATCAATACATAAAAAATGATAATCAAAAATAATCCTATAAAACCTGTAGTTGATTGAGTTGTACATAAAGTAATGACTAAAATCATTAATTTGAATTTTATATTTCTAAGGTTAATATATTGGTTCATAAACAGAATTATAAAAATCCCTAAATTTAAAATCATTTGATAAATCCCTGGTTCTGTAAAAATTCCTGCATTTCTCATAGGATCCGCTTCTCTTAACGTATATAAAAACAATCCTCTAGAAATATAGTTAATTTCTTTATAATTCATGACATCACTGTAAATTCTATAAGTCATCAAAGATTTATATTGTGGAATTAAGCTTTCATATATTTGCGGTGCAATCACGCACAACAGCCAAAGGATTATACTCATACTAGCTAAAAAAATTATTACGTTTAATACTCTATTTAATATTTCACCTCTATTATATATTACAACTAAGGCAACAATGTAAACTGAACTTAACATTAAGGTGATCGCACTAATTCCAATTCCGCCAACTGTATACCTTAATAACGTAGCAGTTGAAATCAATATCATTGACAACAAACTGCACCACTTCGTTAACCGTTTACTCTTAATGAAAACCCATCCTACAAAAAAGCACAAAATTAACAGTGAAAACTTTTTTAAAAAGGTCTCTCCAAGATTTGTCTGATTCCAAATCAGCATAAAATATATTAATAAATATCCTAATATTACTTTGGGTCTAATTTTTATACTCAACATATTTTCCATCCTTATAATTTAAGCCAAATCAATTACAAATACATTTTCTTTTCCCACCACTTCATATAGTGTATCCTTATACATTCTTGTCCAAATCATCAAAACCTGTCGCCGTATGTTGCTCCTTTGATACAAAGAAGGTCTTTCATTTAACATTCTCACTTTCCATCAATATATTTATAGTACTTTTCAATTTCTTCTTGATTACCATATTCATGTAAACTCAAGTAGTCTTCTAATGATTTTCTTAGCTGCTTATTATTCAAAAGTTCTGCTATACCGTTAGCAATTCCTTCCGGTGTCATGCCCACCACGATTCCCTCTTTCTTATCAAGAATCTGATCGTTAACAGTGGCATAATTTGTCACAACTATCGGCTTTGCAAGAATCTTTGCCTCATCAAGAACAACCGATTTCCCTTCATAACGAGATGTTTGTGCAAAAATTTTACAAGCTTTAATATACGGGTACGGATTTTCCTTTACACCTAATAATGTGAACTCATTATTAAGCCCCTCTCTCTCAATTTGATTTTCCAAATCTTTTCGTAGTTCTCCATCTCCAATAATATACCAATGGAAATCTATGTTATTTTTCTTTAAGATGCTAGCTGCAGAAATTGCTAAATCAAATCCTTTCTGATCCATAAGTCTGCCTATTGATAAGACTATATTTGCACCTTGCAACTCATTTGGTACAAATTCTTCTGCTCTTTTTTTTACAACCGCAGAGGATGTAATATTTTCAATACACCACACCTTATCAGTAAATTCAGGAAATTCTTCCCTTAACACATCACAACATAAATTAGAGATAGAAGCAATTCCATCAATTTTTTGGAAATAATTATAATCATATTTTTTTGGATGTTTAGCTGTTTTATAGTCATTATGTACAAAACAAATTTTTCGCTTCGCACGGACTTTTTCAACAGTATAAAACATAGTTTCTCCTGTAATATATGAAAAAGCCACATCGTATTGTTTCTCAAATATAGGAATCTTTTTAGTGTAATAATGCTCCCAACGATATCCAGCCCTTGCCCCAGGAGTACTTTCATGCAATCTAGACATTATTGTACCAATAACCTTTGTTCCCAAAAATTTTTTTGCTTGTAATATGCTTCCATAAAGATTTTCAATTTCTGTAGGAATATTACAAACAGTAACATACGGAGGTACTTGGTTTAAAAAAGTTCCCTTTTTGCGAAACAATAATAAATCTATTTCATATTTATTAGGATTCATTTCGTTTAATAGATTGACTAAACTTTTTTCTGCTCCACCGCTTTGCAGAGACATCATTACAAACAGTACTCTCTTCATTCTTTCATTCCTTTCGTATTTATCCATGGCATACTTTGTTAAAATGACAATGATTCAAGTCAAATTCTGTCATAGATATCAATATCATTTATTATTTATTACTAATACGTTTATTATAATGATCACGTGTATTCCCTATTATCTTTGCTGGATTTCCTCCTACAATCAAATAATCCGGCCCCTTATAATCAAAATCACATATCCACATTCTTCTAACTAAGTCATGTTCATAGAAATGAACATCTGCCGCTACTGATACATTATTTCCAATATGAATCAATTAAGGATATGATGAAATCCATGCTGGATGCCAATATTCCCACCATATTCTGCAAATATACTAGATTTACGTAGTAAATCTGCCGTTTTACTATTTTTTCCTAACATTGTTAAAGTACATAGTTTTAAAATAACAGTTTTTCTACCTAGCATACAAATCTCCTCGCGTATTTTAATGAGGATCAGTATCTATATCCTCATGAGATGTTTTTCTTGACTCAACATCATTTGTATCATACAAATCCATTATTATTTGGCTACTAATTATCTCTGGTATAAGTGGTAAAAAATTAAACTCTACACCTTCATCCTTCAAGAAATCAAACTTTCCACCCCAGTCATTTCGCATAACAAAAGTGTTCACATGATATTCATTCATATCTGTTCTCTTTTGCTCTCATTTTCTCTCTGTAATTACGACATCTACATATATTATTGATTTCAATTATTGCTTTCTCTGCTCACATGTAAAATATGTTTTCTTTTGCTTTTCATTCCAATTTAACTCGTTAGAAGAAAACACTACTATCAAATAATCACCACATGCTTTAGCTCTTCTGAGCATGTTAATAAGACCATAATGAAACAAATCGATTGTTCCGTATGTAATGACTCTTTTCATGCATAAATTCCAGGCATTCTGATTTTTTTAAATTTTCAAAATTATCTGTCAATATTTACCAAAATTGACTTTCCTCAGCAGATGTCTATTTCTTTCTTCTATTGGTGGAAGCTTCATATAGTCTCCATAAAAGTGTTTTAGATAGTCTTCTTTATCCCTATACGAAAGAAATTCTTCTGTTTCAAATTTAACAAGTTCTAAATTTTCCACCCATTTCCTCTCAATTGACTCTTTTTCATACGCGTATGATCCATCCGTCACTATCATTTTAGTTGGATTGTCGTTGTAAATTCTCTGAATCTTTGCAAAATAGTTTTTTATATCTTCATAACGAAACAAATGGGAAAAAGCCAAAAAAACATAATACTTGGTCTTCTGTTTCAAATTTTCCTCTTTCATGTTTGTTCCCATACCCTTTTTTATCCACAAAAGTCGTTTACATATAAAGTATTTGCGACTTTGTTTCTTTCGTTCTTTTTGATTATCTGGAACATTATCAAAAGGAAAAATATCAACGAATAATCCATCGTATGTACTTGCATTCTCCGAAAATCTCTCAACAAAATGTGTTCCTTTTAAACGAATTTTACAAAAAGAAAACGGAAACTCCGGATCAGTATCCCATGTCTGGAGAAAAAATTCTTTTCCCAAATCTTTTTCACAAGCATTGATAAATCTTTCGTAATCCGTCCGGAGCATTCCGATATCCATATCATCATCCCAAGGAATAAATCCACCATGCCGAACTGCTCCTAACAACGTCCCAGCCGTTAAAAAGTAATTAATTCCATTTTTTTCGCAGATTCTTTTAATTTCAGTTGCAATTTTTAATTCAAGTGTATGTATTTTATTTAATTGTTCTTCTCCTGTCATCTTGAGTACGTTTCCTTCCATTTAGTGTTATATATTATCATTAAATTTTGATAAGTTTATTCGGACACAAGAAATTCATCACCCATTTTCTTTTCCTCATAATCCGCATAGCTATAATTAGAGCTGCAAAGCTTAATCCGAGTTCTAGCACTGCATGAGTCACAGTATTTTCAATGTTAACTTTCAGCTGAACATACCTCATAGATACCACAAGCAACATATTTTCAAGGAAATTTAGTATTGCATATTTTGCAAGTAAGTACATATCTTTACCAAACTTACCATCAAAATCTGCTATCAGAATAATTACAGATATGTATCCATAATATAGCTACTCATTATTTATTCTCCATTTGTGATGCAATGTCAGCATCTACAATTTCTTCGCCTGTCTTTCCAACTAACTGTGCTTTGCTATCTTCACTTAATCCATCATTAATAGTCGCACATAAATCACATGTTGAACATTTGTCCAACTCCTCTTTCGTCACTTTTCCATCTCTTAAATCACGACAAATTTTCAACTCAAACATACTATATGGATGTTTACTAAATAATGCCTTAAATTTATGAACCAATACCCACGTTGCAGGTTTCCAAATATATTTGTGCATCGCTGGAGATGCAGATCCAATCATCCAACACTCACGATCACAAGAACGGACTTTTTTACGAACTTCCTCTGCTTCTGGACTGTTCCATAGTTCGTCCCAGGTTTGATTTTTTAAATTCCCCATCACTTCTTTATCTTTTGTTCCATTGCATGGCATTACATCACCATATGGATCTATAAAGAATGTGTCAAAACTCATATCACAAGGAAGTAATCTCTTTTGGCCATAAATATAGTTTATTAATCCATGATTGAAATATGCTCTAAACCATTTCTTTGGACTATTACTTCTTAGTAATTCATTAATAAGATTTTCAAAATTTTTAGCCACCATTGGTCTGTCATGAATAATATTCTTTGCTTCAACAAAATAAAAACTATTATGCAAAGAAGCTGTTGCAAACTCCATTCCCATCTCATCTGAGATTTTGTACAATGGAACCAGGTCCGATGCGTTCTTATCCTGAACCGTCATACCGAAACCAACATCTTTCATTCCCATTTCACGAAGAATTTTTAATGTTCCATATCCTTTTGCATAACCATCTTGCAATCCTCGAATTTCATTATTTGTATTTTCTAAACCCTCAATAGAGATACGAATACCAATATTAGGAAACTCTTTACATAAATCAACAATTCTATCCGTAAAAAAACCATTGGTTGAAATCACAATTCGATCTGATTTTTTATATAATTCACGCACAATATCTTTCAAATCTGTACGAATAAATGGCTCTCCACCTGTAATATTCGTAAAATACATTTTAGGCAACTTCTTAATTGTTTCTACAGTAATTTCTTCTTCGGGTTTAGACGGCGCTTTATATCTATTGCACATAGAACAACGTGCATTACATCTATATGTGACAATAACAGTCCCATTTAATTTTTTTTCTTTACCCATAATCTATAATCTCCTTAATTTAGCTTAATTATATATATTAACTAATTTCTTATAGTATTTATCAATATCATCAAAACTAATATTTTTACAATTTTTACAATACTCATTTAATAAATCTTTATTTTTCCAAAGTTTATTTATTCCTTCTTCTAAATCTTGTACATTTCCACTTTCGAACAACTCACCTGTTTTTCCAATCTCTATCAATTCAGGAATTCCTCCAATATTAGCACCTATCACTGGTGTCCCATACATTTGTGATTCCATAACAGAAAACGGACAATTTTCATACCATTCAGAAGGATAAATACTAAATTTTGCTTCTCGAATTACCTTTTCAAGATTTTCTCCTTTTTGAAAACCAACATTTTTTATATTACTTACTTTTTCAATACTTTTTTCCAAAGGACCAGATCCTGCAAAAATAAATTGGATATCGGGTAATTTTTTACAAACCTCAATCAAAGTTTTAATTCCTTTTTCTTCAGAAAAACGACCGAAATAAAGAACATAATCTTTCTTTTTTACTTCTTCCCATTTTACTTTATCAACAAAGTTATGAAGTGTAATTGTTTTATCCGCAAAAATTGGGTTCGTATCCATCTTAGTTTTCATAAATTCAGAACAACAAATGATTTTATCAATATATTTATATATTCCTTTTTTATTCCAAAATTCGGCTTCCAAAGTCCCTATTAAACTTTTTGCTGTAGAGCCATGAATACATTTTCCTTTTGTACAATTTAAAAATTTTCCTCCCAAACACAATTCACAGTTTTGATGAGTATTAGGATTATTTAACATATGATTTGGACAAACTAATTGATAATCATGTGCAGTGAAAATGATTTTACATGCCTTATTTGTTTGCTTTCTCCATTTCACAATCTCAAGAATCATAGATGGCGTTAACTGATAATTAAAGTTATTAAGATGACAAACATCTGGTTTAAAATCATCCAATATCTTTCTAATTTGTGTTCTTGATTCTTTACTATAAATTGTTTTAAATGGGTAAGATAGTTTACTTAGTTTTGAACCGCCATGAAAATCCATATCGGATGTATAGGCATCTACACGATTTCCAACACAACGTCCTTCATGTTCCATTCCAAAGTACTGAACTTCATGACCCTGCTCTTGTAAATATTGACCTAACTTAAAAATATATGTTTCACTACCACCATTTGGATAAAGAAACTTATTGATCATAAGAATTCTCATTTATTCGCCTCCATATAAGCTTAATGTTTCTTGTACAATATCATCCCAATTGTACTTATCACATATAAAATCTGATGCTTGTTGTTTTAGATTTTGTACTTTTTCAGGATGATTACTAGCGTCCTGTAATGTATCTTTTAAATCTTCTATATTCGATTTTTGAAATAATAAAGCTTTATCTTCGACCACTTCTGCACATTCTGCAATATCAGAAACTAGACAACAATTTCCATAACTCATGGCCTCTAATAAACTTAATGGCATTCCCTCTAAATCACTTGGAAGGGTATAGATATACGCATTACTATATAATTCTTCTAATTCTTGTCCTTGTACAAAACCAGTAAAAATGATGCGTTCATCATCTTTTGTGAGTTCTTTTAATTCATTTGTAAACTCATCTGTATCAGAACTTCCCCCCGCAATCACAAGCTTTTTATCTGTTTTTACTTGTTTAAATGCATCAATTAAATATCGAATCCCTTTTTCAGGAACCAATCGTCCTAAAAATAAAATATATGAATCTTTAGTTAAATTATATTTTTTTGTGATGAGATCCGCAGGTATAATCTTTGGACGATTGACTCCGTTAGGAATAAATCTTGTTTTTCTACCATATGTATCCAAAAAATATTTTTGAACACCTTCACTTAGCACAATAATTTCATCCGCAAATTTTACTGCACATTTCTCCCCAAACATAATATAGGTTCTCGCAAATTTTCCCCATTTGGCTCTTTGGTGATCCAAACCATGAATAGTTGCGATACATTTTTTTCCAAACAATTTGGGTAGCCATAACATGGCACAAGGACCTTCTGCATGGAAATGGACAACATCATAATTTCCAAATGCAGCACGAATCCCACCAAATACAGAAGAACTCATTGCAGCAATTCCTTTTATATTGAATGTTAAAGCTGTTTTTAGTTTCACACCTTTATATTCTTTATTCTTTTTTTGATCAAATTCTTTCCCACTGACATGATGTCCACTTCGGTTATAACAAGTAACATCATGACCAAGAGCAACCATTCTTGTAGAAAGTTCTTCAACAACGATTTCTACCCCACCTTCTCTTGATGGAATTCGTTTATGACCAAGCATACCAATCTTCAATGATTTCTTATCCACTCGCTTATCCCTCTATGTCTTTCATATTTAATTACACTGCCCCAGAACCTGTTAGTACTTGTCTGATTGTCTTTAAGAATAATGTAATATCTAACCAGAAAGTCCAGTTTCTGTAGTAATAATCATCAAGTTCTAATCGATAATCAAAGGTTACATTGCTTCTTCCATGGGTTTGCCACATACCAGTTAATCCTGGTTTACAAGAAATAATGGCTTTATAGTATTTTCCCATGTCTTCTTGTTCTCTAGGAAGATAAGGTCTAGGACCAATCAGAGACATTTCTCCTTTTAATACATTGATAAATTGTGGAAATTCATCTAAGCTTGTTTTTCTTAAGAATTCTCCGGCTTTGGTGATTCTTGGATCGTGCTGAAGTTTTTTATTGATTGTATATTCTTCTTTGATCTTCGGATCTTTTTCCATCAGTTCTTCTAATACTTTTTCCGCATTGGGAACCATAGTTCTATATTTATACAATTTAAATATTTTTCCATCTTTTCCAATTCGATCTTGCGTAAAGAAGATAGGATCTGTATCTCCTTCACTTCGATTTTTAAAATAAACAAAAATAGTTGTTGGGATCAATAAGAATAGTCCACATAAAGCGCCTAGAATATCTAAGATGCGTTTACATAATTTTGACCATGGTTTGATTTGTCCACTGGCTGTGCTAATCATTAATAAGCCATCAAAATCATCAATTTTGGAGTCAAAGTTAATAGTATTCGGTACTTGTGGTAAATACTTCACTACTTTGACTTCATCTTGTACGCATAATAAGAGTCGTCTAACATCTTTTTTTCGCATTTCTGGAATGGCCACTAAAATCGTATCAATATTGTATTCTTTGATTTTTTCTTCAATTTCGTTAACTTTAAATATCGGTGCATCTTCAATCACTCGATTTTGTATGATATCTAGATATTCAGATTGATTACAGTCAATACAACATTGAACATCCATCAATGAATATCGATTGGCCCTACATGTAGTCAACAGTGCTTTGGCGGTATGACCAATCCCTACTATCATGACTCTTTTCTTAAATAATGGACGAAATAAAATATGAGAATATCGAGACCATAGAATACTAAAGCATATTTGAATCACACCAGCGACAATGATTTTCAATATCATTTCCATACAAATACTTTGTTCTGGAATAAAAAGAATGGTAATCCATAAATATCCGATAAAACTTAATAATAATAATTTTACTTCATCATAAAACAATAATGACTTCCCTTGATACCTTCCAATCAAGATTTGTATAAATCCATAAAGTAGAATGAGTCGAAGCACAGTTCCTGAATCAAACTGAAACCATGTCAACAGAAAACCTACAAAAACAGATTCTACGCATAATTTAATCAATCCCAACAAATTCATCGCAAAACCTTCCCTAAAGCTTTCTAAAATGTAACCTCTTTCAAAAATAAAAAGGTTATAGTCTCCCCAACCCATATGAGTACGACTATAACCAAGTTCATTAGATATGCGGTAAACCAGCTATATCCAAATCTTCCATCCTGTTCTTAACCAAGCACAGTGGCTTTCCACTGCTGCTTGATAAAAAATAAATCTAAGTATGCTTCCTTATTTCGTTTGTCATATTTCACAATATAATCATCCAGTCCCTTTAAAGGTCCTTCATCAATCACAAGTTTCTTATTTTCTAAGTGTGCTTTTGAAGCTCTTAGAATTCCTTCTTTGTCTAATAACATATCTAGTATTTGAATCTCTTCTTTTCGTAAAGCAGAAACATCTTGATATTGTAGTTGACAAATCAACCCTTTTTTATGTTCTAATTTAGAAAGATAATCTTTCACTTCATGAGAATTTAATGTTGTCTTCATAAATAAATACCCTGGAAATAAAGACTTAATTTCTAAACTTTTCGTATCTCTACGATAATGTTCGTATTTGGCACTAAAGACAGAAATCTCATTTTGATTTAAATAAGAACATAAACGATCTTCACATTGTTTCAATACAAATAACACATACCAATTCATTGACTTATTCCATGTCCTTTGTCTCTATATTCATTAAAATTGAATACGGATTTTGTTGTAGTAAAAGCTTTGTATTGGCACTTCCTATTTTTTTAACCAATACCTTATATACATCATCCAATTGAAGAATACGACTACCTTCCAAACGATGGGCATCACTCGATACTAAATGTATCCATTTATTTTCTAAAAGTGCCCATGCGTTATCTTTTAAAGTCTTGCCATGAAGTCCTAAAATACTTGCACGATTCACTTGAAATAAGCATCCCATATCAAGCCATTTTAGTAATCGATCTTCTTGTAATCCTTGTGGAAAATATCGTTCCACATGAGCTAAGACCGGAATCATCCCACAACATAATATTTCTTGTAAATATTCATCGATATAAGGCATATATTCTAAAGGTTGTCGCATAGAAAATTCAACCAATAAATATTTTGATTCATTCAATGTTTGAAACATCTCTTGATCTAAATAATCTAGAAAGTCAATATTCATCATCATTTCACAACCAGAATATACATAAATTCCTAATGCCTTGGCCATTTCCATCACTTCTTTTTGACGATATAAAATCATTTGAAACTCTTCTTGTGTTGTTTTT